>Ga0209489_100856_pt1 | contig 60868 bp, 24 predicted proteins | sample SiratrowhiteBW_FD_187527 | JGI IMG/M metagenome (GOLD analysis project Ga0209489, IMG submission 187527) | Root nodule microbial communities of legume samples collected from California, USA - Siratro white BW (SPAdes) (version 2) | ecosystem: Host-associated > Plants > Roots > Nodule | place... | reverse complement strand
TTTTAACTTACGGTCCCTTACATAAGATATTGTCCTTTTTTTGAAAGTAAATGATTTTATTTTTTTATGAATAAAAAGAGGATATATATATATATATATATATATATATATATATATATATATATATATATATATATATATATATATATTTATATATATATATATATATATATATATATATATATATATATAAGTTACCTTTATACTTTGATTCATGAATGAGTGAGATTTTATTTTTTTAACGTCAACTTTCTATATGCTTGATGGAGGGTTAAAAAGTGAGAAAAACTATAAATTTTTTTAAACTAACTTCAATATTTCAATAAAAAAATTTCTAAGAAAAGACGATCAATCTTAATTACTACATTCATATTGTCGATCTCTGTAGAATTAGGTAACTTTGTCACAACCTTATTTTTAAATTACTATAAATTAAAATATTATAGTATTTGTGAAGTAACTTTTACATCAAACTCTAAATAATATAAAACTTTTAACTGAACCATAAAAATATTATATTTATATATTAGGTGTGAGTTCTGAAATCAATTTTATTTTATTTCCATTTTTTAAAATAGAAACTTACTTTATTAAGAAAAAAATTACTTTTATTAACCAATTATTATTTTAATATTTTCTTAGGATTTGAGCCAATAAATAACATAAATAACTTATTTTTTTTATTTCTTGAAAAAATAATTTTATACTTTTCGGTTGAATAAGTTATCCTAACAGTATGATACAAAAATTCTAGATCTTCACACTTTACTATTTGTTATTGTATGAATGAATCATGGAATTTATAAACACAACATTTTTTTACGCTATTCGAAAGGATCTCTTTATAAATTAGTTTTTAAATTAGTTTTGTAATAAATTAATTCTTAATGTTTTACAAATAAACATTTCAAAATTATGATATTTTGAGTAAGGAATATACATTTTAGAAACTATTTATTTGTAAAGTAAGTAATAATTTTTTCAGTATACTGTGAAATAAACTCTTTAAAACCATGATATTTTGATTTTAAAACTAAAAAGTTATTAAACAAAATTCATATTTGCAAGGTCTTCTAAGATTATACTTATTATAAAATGGACCCTCAAAAAATGATATTTTAATGATAGAACAGGTATTCTTCAAGCATAAAATCTAATCACAAATGTTCAATACCATATATTTTTCATATTTATAACCAACAATTAAGTGTATTAAAAAAAGCAAAATAACGTAAAACTTTAATATTATTATTCAAATAATATTATAGATAATGTAAAACCTAGAAAATTTGTCATCTGAGTACGAGTGGTAAAAGTAGAATGAGCATCTGATTATTATATTATTAAACTGAAAACACGTATTTATAGGAAAAGTTAGTAATCAAGTCTCATTCCCACTTGAGCCACCATCTCTCTAAAACCTCTGACCTCCCTTTTCTCTGACTTCTCTCTAAGACTTTGCGTTTGTCTTCCATCAGTTTCTCGATCGGAGCCCACCATTGGACTCATGGCAGAGAACAGAGCACGTCTACCCGATCAGAATCTCCAATAGAGTAAGTTTGTTTTCTGCCCCTTACTGAGCTTGCATGTGGCCTCTGAGCCATCAGACGATGCCTCTGTGAGCTCAACTTCCTAGTCTGTTAGTTTGATCGTTGATCAGAGGTCCTTTGATGTTGATTCGAGTTCCTGAGGACCTTTGGCCATTGGGATTGTTATAGAGAATTTCAACTGTAATTCAGGTAAGGGAAGCTAAACTTAAGTCTGTGCTTGTGTGGTTTACAAATTTAAGTCTTGAATAGAGAAGTTAATGATTGTAGTAGTTGTACAATTTGTATCTAGTAAAGTTTCCTGCAGGTCTGAAATGTTGGATTCATGTTGAATTGAATATTGCATGTATGAGATAGTTGTGTGAAAATTGATGGTATGTTGATCGATTGAATAGATAATTTGTGCTAGGGTAGATCATTCATCATGTATGTGACTTGATTTTCACCCAATTTAGTCATCTGAGGCATGCATGGTAACTCTGATATAGTGGATATTACTGGTTTTTCTACCTTTTTCGCTCAGGCTAGGCAATCTCGCCTAGGCGAAGTCACTTGGAAACCTGAGAGGTGCTCTCAGGTCCAATTTTGCCCAGGCGAGAGGTGTTTCACCTTGGCGAGAAAGTATTTTTGCCCAAGCGAGGCTATGGTCGCCAAGGCAAAAATGGCCCTTGCTCTCTGAACCAAATTTGCTCAAGCGAGAAGATTTTCGCTCAAGCGAGAGGGATTCTTGCTCAAGCTAGAAATTTTCGCTCTAGCTAAATCCTAAAAAAAAAATTTTTTTTTTTTGGGGCTTTCTGTTTTGATTTATTGATTCTTTGGTAATGCAATGTATGGATTTAACAAGATAGATTAATTGATAATTTAAATTTAATTATATTGATGATTTAGGAAATTCTTTCATTGTTTTTTGAGATTGAGATTGAGATTGAGATTGAAAAGTGAATGAATGAATTAGTAGAGATCTATGTTATGATGTGATATTGATAGAGTATGGATGAAGTTAGTTAAGGCCTAGGCATAGTGTTTTCAAGAAAGAAAACACCCATGTCTGGGTCAGTTAGGAAGTTCATTGCCTAAGGATCGGGTGAACGATTGATATCCTGACTCTACTAGTAGTATGAATCAAATAGACGATTATTACTAGGTGGTGAGAGTCGAAGGAGGTCTGAACTGGGTGACTGCAGCTTGAAACATAGCTGGTCAGGAAAGTCTCAGGGGGACTAACCCTGTCATACATGATTGATGATTCATTTGTGTGGAGGCTGTGTGGGTTCACAGCGTGGAGATATATGACAGGTGCATATCTCGAGGTCTATTCAATGCATGAGTCCTCCAGAAGTAGAGTCAAGTTTGTAGTGTGTCAGTGTCTTATATTGTGATAGTGCATGTAACTGAACGAAAGACTTGAGTGGTGTTAATATCTGGGTTTGAATTGAAATACTCAACTATTATTAAAAATTTGGTTAGCTTACCCTTTGTTTTGTTGTACTTGTGTTTTGATATCTGTCTGCAATGATCATGTTTTTAACACTGGACCAAATGGTGTTGTAGATGGGTCTGTGGAGGATCATTTGGAATGAGTGATGCTTTTAGGCATAAGCTAAATTTGAAAAAACAATTTGGAGATATTTTGTAATTATGTTTTAGTAGAATTCTAAAGGTAGAAATATTGAATACTTTAGGTTAAAGGATTACTGTATGTTGATGAATCTTAATAATGATTAGTAGAATGCTTAGCTTTATGCATGTTATTTTTGGGGTGTTACATTTATGGTATCAGAGTAGTTCATCCTTAGGATGACCTGAGGGTAGTGGGCATATTGTGTTTCTTTTTTGTGTGAATTTCATTGTGCTTTTGTTTAGAGGAATAGGTAGTATATTTCTAATTGGGTATGTAACCATTTTATGTGAAGTTTGAGTGTGTTTGAGTTAAGTTGATTGTGATGTATGTGTATGAAGTGATAAGGGTGCATACTCATGACTTAATCAAGAGAGGTTTCCATCTCAATGTTTCGTTTTAAAATATATTTGAAGGATATGTTTTGCTTGATTAATTAGACTTTTTTTTTATGAAATTTAATGTTAGTATTAAGTAAGAATGTGTGTGAATTATTTTATTTTAGTGTTTGGTAATTTTGATCGATATAACTCTTAAGATTGAGATGTCTGTTTTGGTGAATTTTAGAACTCATATATTGAACTTTTATGTTGTTACTTGTCCTGTTATATGATTAGGGTTATGTTAGATTGTTTTCCTTTGAGCTCTAGATAATTCTCTTAAGTCCTTTGTGTGTTCTAGAATGACTTCTAGACCTCTTTCTCCTTCCTCAAAGTTGGACTTGCATGTTGTATCTTCTGGAATGGAGGCAAAGGCGATACCACAACAAGATAGAGTGATGACTCAAAATCATCAGGCCATAACGCATCAATGGGATGCTGCTAGAGTAGTTGCAACCACTACTTCTGCTAGTCAACTTCACGGACAAGTGGGACTAACCAAGTTCAGGAGGCCTAACCCACTTAAGTTCAGTGGGAAGATCAAGGCACAACCACCTAAGCTATATGTTAGACACCAACAACTTCCTCATAATTCAGTTCACAACAATCGGAGAGGTATAGAGATTTTCAGTGTGATGAATCACATATTCCTAGAAAGAACACGATTAAGAAAATATGTTTCTCATGCCATAAAGTGGGACACCTTGTGAGAAATTGCCCTATGAAGAAGAGGATAACCGTAATAGGCATTTTTCAACAGGTTGAAAATAAAAGTATCAAGCCTCAACATCAGAGAACAGGAGTTATTCCATCACCGTTTCCTCGACTACAAAATTGGAGATTTAAATGTTTTTCACGCAAAAAGGAAAAACATTTAGTAAAAAATTGTCATTACAAGAAGGTAGCTCTTGTGGGTGATTCTCAACAGAGAGTGAATAACATCAGCAAGACTCGGGCAACAGGCGATGTATTTGTTTCAATAGGAGCTGAGGTTCCTTCATCACATAACTTGGTTTAAGATACTTAATAACTAGTTGTGTGTGAAAGTATTTTTATTCTGGAGCAACATGTTCTTTTGTGTCAAAATTTTTATTATCGATATTATTATAATTATTTTATTTATTATTATTTTTATTAGTACTATAATATTATTTTTATTATTATTACTTTTATTAATATTATTATTACTATTATTTGTGACCGAATTTTTGACCGATTCTGTGACCGATTTTTGTGACCGATTCTATGACCGAATCTGTGACCGAATCTGTGACCGATTCTGTGACCAAATCTGTGACCGATTCTGTGACTGAATTTGTGACCGATTTTTTCGGTCACTAATTCGGTCACCAATAGTGACCATTTTTTCGATTACTAATTCGATCACCGATAATGACCGATTTTTTTTGTCACTAATTTCGGTCACTATTTGGCAATTTTCTAGTAGTGCCAGTTAGAAAACTTTGTTTTACTTTTGGATTCTACATCTATGTAAATAAGAGCATAACGAACATCTGAGATTAACATTAAAAATTTAGAGTGAGAAGCATGGTATGTCAAACCCTCTAAGTGGGAGTGTTTGAACTGATGGAGGTGAACTTCTTAAGGCATTTGATATCATCTAGGAGAAACCTCAGTAAATCTAGCCAAAAGAAGAAGCAGTGTTTTAGTACGAATGCCTTAGGACAGTTACAAAGATAAGAAGTTTAGTGGGTTTAGTTGGCTACTATTAGAGATTCATGGAAGATTTCTCAAAGATGGTAACAAGTTTGATGTAGGTGACTCAATTAGGCCTTGCTTAATAAGGAGATTAGGCATTGCAATTGGGAGAAACTTGTAATTCAATTGTTGTATTGTTGTGTTTCCATTCAAATCTGTAGTGGGGTACTGCATTTGCACTGTGAGTGTGCATCTTGTGTGGTGGGGAGCTGCACAAGGGGTAGAAGACAATCTTGTAGGGTTCAAGATTGGGTCTTGTGTGATTTGATTGCAAACTTTAATTGAATTAGTGGAAATCCTTGCAAGAGGTTGCAAGGGATCGGACATTGCCCAAGTGGTTGGGTGAACCAGTATAATTCTCTTCTCCCTTACTCTTTTAAATTTCGTACTGCAATTGTGCAAATTTGAATTCTGCGACTAAGAACAATATGTTAAAACTAAAGAACAATCTATTAAATTTTGGACAGACTTAAAAATTGACATTCTAGTTGTTTCTTTAATTGGCTAAAATCAATCTTAAAGGATTACAATTCTGTATTTTACTTAAGCTTTTCAGTCTTGGTTTGTTAGTCATATTGTCTTGTTTTTCTTTGAGCTTGTTGGATTTATCTGTAAACTGTTAATTGGCAACTGACTTGGTGGACTGCTATGTAATACTATAAAACTTGTTTTTCCAAATTCTGATAATTCTTTAGATAAAAATCTGTTTCTGATACTAGTGAATTGAATCCGTAATCATAATTCAGTAACTTGAAATGGAATTGGGAAATTTGCTTTGTTGCAATATTGTTTTAACTGCTGTAAATTCTAAATTGGTTTAGTACTGCTGTAACCTTGTATTTGCTGATTAACCATTGTCATTGTATAAAGTGGAACTCTTTATTGCTGTTGGATTCTTTGAGTTGCTGGTTTCTTGTATAATCTGAATTGCATTTCATTTTCGTTAACCTTGAAAAGTACTTAGTTTGCTATTTTGACTACTCATGGCTGACTATATCAATTTGGTTTGTGGTAATTGCGTCTTTGGAAAAATTCATTTCTGATAAAAAAAAAAACTATTGTTTACTGCTTCTGTTTTACTGTTGTAGTATTAAAATTTCAATTTGCTGAAATATGTTTGAATCTGTTCTGTTGTACACTTTACATTGTAATCATAGTTTAGTAAAAATACTCATTCAAATTTTCAAGTTTTCGAAAAGGTTTAAATTGTTCAATTCACCCCCTCTTGAACAGTGACCATCTTATTTTCAACAAGTCCAACCTAACCAACATGTTTCAACCTTGGTCCATCCTGACTTAGCTTGATTAGGCTGACCCAACCCGACCTAGGCTCGACTTGACAATGCTCGACTTAGGTCAAACCTGGGTCCAACCCATCTTAACCCAACTTGACATAGCAAAATTTGGACATGGCTTGACTTGATTTAGTATAGGCTTCAAATCGATTCAGTATGAGGTCAGCTCAACCGAATCGGGACCCAATTCAACATGAGTCCAACTTGACATGATCCCTACATAACCTAACTTGACTTGATCCAAGTCGATCTTACCTAAACCAGATCTGACTCAATCTAACTTGGGTCTCACTAGACCTAGTTTGACTTGAAACAAGCCCATCTCAACATAACTTGAATTGGCTTAAATAAGGTATAATTTAACTCTAGTAAATCTGAGTGAAGATGCCTTTAAGTATGATCTAACTCAACCTAACCTATTCACTAAATATAATTTCAACTTAATATAGTTTCAACCTAAACTCAACTTAACCTTTTATTAATATTGACCTAGATTTAAATTAAGTAAATAATTGGTAGGTCTATACGTATTCCTTTAAGTAAATGGTTTTTTATTTTTTAAGTAAAATGTTGTACTTAAAAGATGACAGATAAGTGTCTTGCTAATTCAAGGTGATCCTTATCCATAAAACTTTTTCTTATGTAAGCTTTTTTTTTATCATGTGAACCCTTTTTTTCCAACCTTGCCCATATGTGTGAAGGCAAGTGTTGAAGATTGGGCAAACTAACATATATACTCATTGACATTTAATCTCTATAATATAACTTCATTAAAAACAATCCAACTATGTTAAATATACTAACTTAAACATTCACTTATTTATTGATTATTCTTAATAATACCATGACTGATGGAGAGGCTCTTAGGTGCCATAGCTTCTTAAACACGCTCCAAGTGTTGTAGCGCATGAACAAGCCTTGTTGCACCGAACAAATGCCATGGAAAGAGATCCTCATGATGTGGAAGCAATGGAAAAGGAAAGAAGACTATGGAAGGTGGCGTGGAAGGAAGGTTATGCAGTGGTTATGGTGGATTAGGTGATGAAAGTCTTGAAAAAGGTTAGGTCAACCTTCAAGAGACAACTTCTAGTTTCTTGGAGAAGAAACTCAATAGGAAACTTGATCAATGTGCAAAAAATTCAGCAGCATTTCATTATGATAATCAAGCTTACAAGAGAGGTACCTAGACCTCTTATTTATAAAAGAAAGGATGAGCTACTTAGCATACCATGCAAGCTATCTAGGTAGTGTATGGAATAAGCTAGGTCTAGAAACCTTAGCTTGCATCACGCACTAGGGCTAGGGTTTACCTAGCTTGTGTAGCACGCCACCTAAGCCCTAAACCAAACGTCTACCACTAATGAGAAAGAGCCACATGTCCTATTCTAATAGGCACTCCTAAACCTAAACCTAGGTGCCTTTTGCAAACCCTAAGGCACCTAGGGTTTTATTTACAATGTTAATTTTAACAATTTGTCAAATGATCCTCAATGCTCAGAATAGTCAGCAATTTGATATGTGCATGGGTCTTTGACTCTTCATTAGCTTCAAGATGCCTGAGCATAGCTCTGGTGACTGAACCTTACCTGAGCCTTCTTCCATCATCCCCTCCCACTTGAAAAGGATCTGACCTCAAATCTGGCTCATCTACCTCGTCTTTATTACTACCTACAAAAGGAATGAGATCAGTCACATTAAAGGTAGTATGTACTCCATATTCTTCAGGTAGATCCAATTGATAAACATTGTTATTAATTTTCTTTAAGATTTGAAAAGGTCCATCACCATGGGGACTGAGTTTTGACTTTCTTTGGTTTGGAAATCTATCTTTTCTTAAGTAAGCCAAACCCAGTCTCCTTCTTTAAAACTTATGTCTCTCTTCCCCTTATTAATTTGCCTATCATATTTATCACTTTGTTATTGTATTTGAATTTTAACCTTCTCATGCAATTTTCTTACAAAATCAGCCCTTGATGCCCTTTCTTTATGAATAAAATCAGTAGGATTGGGCAAAGGTATCAAATCCTTTGGAGTGAGAGGATTAAACCCGTATACAATCTCAAAGGGTGAAAGTTGTGAACTACTCTATTATAGGCAAACTCAATATGAGGAAGATACTCATCCCAGGATTTGTGATTACCCTTCAAGATTGCCCTTAACATAGTGGATAGAGACCTATTAACATCTTTTGTTTGTCCATCCGTTTGAAGATGACATGAAGAGGAAAAATTAAGTTTAGTTTCTGGTCTTCCCCAAAGAGTTCTCCATAAATGACTAATGAACATAGGATCTCTATCTGACACTATGGTTTTTGGTAGACCATGAAGCCTAATCACATCTCTTAAGAAGTACCTAGAAATGTTGCTTGCATCATCTACTTTGTGGCATGGAATAAAGTGTGCCATCTTACTAAAACGATCCACAACCATAAAAATAGAATCAAAACCCCCTTGAATCCTAGGTAGCCCAAGGACAAAGTCCATACTGATATCCTCCCAGGGAGCACAAGCAACAGGTAATGGGATATACAGACCGTGAGTCATGACTCTTGATTTTGCTTGTAAACAAGCAACACATTTGTAACAATACCTCTCTACGTATCATCTCATGTGGGACCAAAAGAATTTTTCCTTTAATATGCACAAAGTTTTCTCTACCCCTAAGTGACCTATAAGGCCTCCTTGATGTGACTCTTTTACAAGGAGCTTCCTATGTGAACTAAGAGGTATACACAATTTTCCTTCTTTAAAGAGATACCCTTGTTTACATTGTAACCTCCCTGAAGTTTTTGTTGACATTTGGTAAAGATGGATGAAAATTCAGGATCATTTTTATATAATTCAGTTCTGTTATCAAATCCAATGAAATTAAAACTAGTGGGATTTGATCAATGAAAGAAATAAAATGGAAGTAGGAAAACTTAAACAAAAGCTTTGAAAAATGTAAATCTAGACGAATCCTAAGTTGAAGTTCTTTAGTACCAATGGAAAATAAAATGGAAGTTCAAAACCTTGTCGAGCTCTAAATATTAAAAAAATATTTTTGTTTGTTTTTACCTTAAATTTTGTCTCATCTTTGGAAAGATAAACATTTTCAGAATCGCACTCAGTTTTCTTATTTAATTAAAGGTACCGTCATAGAACGGGCGTTGTAGGGGTGCTAACACCTTCCCCACACGTAACCGACTCCGGATCTAGACCCGATTTTCGCAGACCATAGCCTTAATTTTGGTTTTTCTATAGTTTTCCTAATAAACTATGGTGGCGACTCCTTTCCTTAAATTTTCAAATAATTCTTATTAATTTTTTTTGGATCGCCGTCCCGTCGTGATTTAGGTTGCGACAGTGTGCTCTAAAATGAGATCATACCAATCATTAATACCGGGCCAAATGGAGGAAGAAATTGAAATTTTGATTTGTATTTGAGTTAAGTTGATTATGATGAATGAGAATGAAATTATTAATAAAGAAAATAATCTTGATAAAGTGGTGAGGGTGCACACTCATGACTAAATTAAGATATATTTCTGTCTTAATGTTTCGTGTTTAAAGTATCTTTAGAAGATATGTTTTGATTTATGTTTTGATTGAGTAATTGAATTTTGTGTATATATAATTCAATTATATATTATTTTAAAAATTTTGTACATTTTTATTGGAAAAGAAAAACTTTCAAATTACAAATAAAAAAATAATGGACTGTATGTTCTTTATTCAATTTTTCTCTTTCCCAGGGACTTTTAAAAGTCTCCATCTTAATGGTTTGGCACTTTATTTTTACTGTCCTTTCATTATATTTTGTACTGGATTTGTACCTAAAGAGTATCATGTTTTTGGCATATTTTTGTTTGTGTAAGTATAATTCACTTGCATGTTATTTTTACAAAAAAAAGACAAAACTGACAATGTAAATTTAATTTATCTTTCTCTTTTATTTTTATTATTGATAAGTTCACAAATTCATTATTAAATTATATTAATTAATATTATCTCTCTTTGACTTTTGAGATTATAAAACTATATAATTTTATTAGTTTCATCAATACAACACGAGTTGATTGTGGTTAATTTTTTATTTTTCATGCCTTTAAAATATATTTATTTTGATATATTTTAAAATACATTTATTTTTATATATTGAAACTTGTTTAATATATTTTAAAATATTAAAATTAATGCATTTGTGAGAGGCCATGTTTAATGGTTCAACTTGAAAGATGGAGGAAAATCATCAAAGAAACTTATCTTTATTTTTTTTCTAGTATGTCAATTTTCAAGGACGAAAATTTTTGTTGTTGGGAAGAATGTAATAACCTAGAAAATAGCTATAGAATAAAAATTAACCTAGAATTTAGTTTTAGAGATAAATAAGATAACACCTATTTTTTTAACAGAAAAGTTGTTTAAGTAAATAAAAGTTAGTTATTTGCTTTTTATTTTTATAACAACCACCAACTCTCTCTCCCTAAGAAGATATTCTCTCTCTAAGAAGATATTTTATCTCTCTAAAAAGATATTCTATTTTATTCTAATAAAAACTACCAACTCTCTCTCTTTTTCTTTCTTTAAGAGGATATACAGTTTTATGAAAACCACCATTTCTCAAACAATTTATCTTTAAATTTTTCTACATTCTCTCTAGTTTGTGATATCATAGATTATCATATTGACAATTAGAGGACATCCCTAGATTCATAGCGTTGAGTAGATCAAGAGTGTCCGATCAGATTCTTGAACAGAGTTAGGTTGCTTGTGATTTTAGGGTTTTGAGTATCTCTACTCTATAGAGGTAAGGGAAGCTAGTTTGACTATTTTTAATATATATTGTAATTATTTATTTTATTAAATATGAATTGGATGAATTTGAGTTAAGTTGGATGAATGTTTATGTATTGTATGATATAGTATCAATGTTTGTGAATGATGTGGTGTGTGATCGAGACATAGTATCTTTAGGAAAGGAGATACCCGTGTTGAGATTATTAGGATGTGCATTGTTTCGGGATTCAAGGAGGTATCCTGACTCTACTGGTACATTGGATTCACATGGATGAAGATTACCAATTCGTGAAGAGTCGAAGGAGGTTTATATGGTCCTGTCCAAGGTTTGAAATATGAGCCCGATCGGAATAGGACATATGGATTAACCCTGTGTATACGGGATCCAAGGTTTGAAATATGAGCCCGATCGGAATAGGTTGTTCTGAGGTTTGGAATATGAGTCCGATCAGAACAGTTGGGTGGTATATGATAGGTGCACACCCTGAGTCTAACTCAATGCACGAGTGTCTTCTGAAAGTAGAGAGTCTAGTGTCTTTGTTTGTGAGTTATGTATGATGTGAGATGAATTATGAAAGATTGAATTGTTGTTGTTTTGTTGAGCTAGAAATCCAATTTATGAAAATATATATTTTTTTAAAAAATCTCTAGCTTACCCTTATTTTTGTGTGTTGTTTATTTTTGTTTTTTTAAAACTTCGATGATCGTGTATATTACACGTGAACAGAGGATTTGACAGGTGGTGTGAATCCGTAGTGAGCTAATGGAGAAGTTTAATTTTAATTTATTTTATTTTATTATAACTTTATGAAGATGTTTTTATTAAATCTTATTTAGAGAAGTATATGTTGAAATACATGATGAATATATGGATTTTTTTATATTCAAGTTTATTATATAATTTTTACGCAATAAAGTTTATATTATATGAAAAATATGGGATGTTATATCACATGGTTAAAATACAAGAAAATAAAGAAGAATGTAACTAAGAAGTTAAATAAAATAATACTTTTAATAATTTTACAGAAGTACAAGAAGTAGAATAGAACAAAAACAAAAAGAATGGAGAAACTAAATTTATATTATTAAGTAGAATTTTTTTAATTTCAACTTGTGTCTTGATACATAACTTATCCAAACGTGTATTTTAACACTTGTGCCTTCGTATATAATAATGATGAGCAAATTTATTAGTAAAACAGTAAAATTATCATTTCCCTAATTTTCATCCTCTAATTCAGTTTAAATAAATTTAAACAAAATATATATTTTATTCTTTACAAAAATACATTTCAAAACTTATCGATGATGAACAAACATTTCATCATATGAATCCTTTAATATCCATTTGTTTCTATCGATAGAAACTTTTCAAGCAAAGAAATACTTAAAAAGTCTAAAAAATAATACCAAATTTTAAAAGAAAAAACAAAAATGAAATTACCTTCTAAAACTTTATACGTTTCATGCAAAGTTGATGTGAACCCGGTTAGGAATAAACCCCATAACCCACAACAAAGAGTAGTTGAATGCCCCAAGATCCCTAAGTATTCAGATTTAGGATGATCTACTCAAAACCCTTGTCTTGCGGAAAAGAAATCGCAGCAAAGACCCTAAAGTATGGTAAACGCCACAAGGATGATCAGCCCTTGATAAGTTGCAAGTCCAAATGAAGAACTCAAGAGAGAAACTCTCACTTCTGAAATTTTCAGATTCAAATTCGTATTTCCCATTCAAAGTTGTTGTTTACATGTGTTTTCTTACTTAAGTAGACCTTTGAGCTTCTAAAAAGCTAACCTAACTCTTCAACAACCTAGAAGCCTCCAAATTTAATGCAACAACAGCTTTTTGGCACACTTATAGATGACTAATTATTACATCAAATGGGAAAACGAAAAACACAATTTACTAAGCATGACTACTCTAAGCCCTATGGAAAATTAATCAAAATACATCAAAATAAAAAATTTAAAATATGCCCACAAAATAATGGGTGACTCTTCAGATTTTAACCTAAGCCTAAAATAGCCCATTTACACTTAAATTAAATCTGGTGATGCATTTTCTATGGGCCCTTCTCTTCAATTGATTTGCTTTTAGCCCAAATCTCCTTCATTTAATTTCTTCATCAGCCCATATCAAATTAAGAACGTGATTAGACTTCAATTCAATCTTAGACTTTGTTTGCGTCAAAATGTCTTGAATTAGCCCAATCATTGCCTCTTTCAGTTTTTGGGCCCTTGACCTAGTGATTGGTCCGCTTGGAATTTGCAAAGCATCCTTTGAATTATTTATTTGTGTAGGTGCTTGAGGTTGGTTAAACTTCAGCTCTTGGTTCTCATCAAAAGTAAAGAAAATTCATTTTTTAATTAAAATGTTTTTTTATAAACAATTATAATATATAATGATAATTATATAACATCATTTAATATATATGTATAATCGATTATGTAGAAACATAATATGTATTATCCTCTCTACTTCACTAGTACAGTGATAAAATATGAAAAGAAGATCTATCTTCCAACAAATATCCAACTACCGTCACATTCTTCAGTCAACTTATCTATAACTCTATTATAATTAATCGGTTATCACTCACTTTAATAATTTTAAATTTCAAATTACACCAAAAATTGGACTATATTAAATGTTTTCTTTCAGTTTATGTTTCGTTTTTATTTGTAAAAAAGAAATTAAAATTTAGGATCACCACAATAATGTGTATTTGTGTCTGTCTTCTTAATTTTTATTTTCTAATTCAGTTTAAATAAATTAAAATAAATTATATATTTTATTCTTTAGAAAGAGTAATTCATATCATTCTTAACATTAATCTCTTTAATGAATGTTGAAACAATAAATGATTCTGTGTGTAAGAGATACTATTAGAAAGAATAATTCACATCATATTCAAAAATTTATCTGCACGTATAATTAGATGAATCCTTTAATCTTGTAAGGTTTACACTCTTTAGGTTTCATATAACGGTTCTATCGTACTTGCATGGTTATATACAGTGCACAAAACAATGATCAAAATGTATAGGGATCCTCCGTTCAACAAATTTCCAACCAACTCTTCAGTCAATTAAGTCTCTGTCCTACGATCCTATGATATTCAACCAATTATCATATTTTTTTATAATTCTAAATTTCAACCTATACCCAAAATTCAATCACTAAATTCTTCCTTTCAATCTATGTTTTGTTGTTGTTTATAAGAAAAAGTAAATTAAAATTTAAGATCTAACAGTCATGTGTATTTGTGTCTTTTCAATTGTAATTGAATACATTTTTTTCAGCATGGCAATAGACATATTGTTTTTCTATTGAGATTATATTTGATATATACGTATATAGTCTCGCTTATTAGTTATATTCCTTTTTTTCTTGCCAAAAAATATTAAAATTCTAGATTAATTATGTTTTAAGCACTAAATACTTATAAGTCATTATCCACAAGCTATTTGTGATAGAAAATTACAGAATAAATGTTTTAAATAATGAATTTAGTCATCATGTTAAATTATTGAGAGTCAAATAAATTCAATGGAAGAGTCACATACCTAAATTCATGGATGAAGATGAAACACGTGATAGGGTTATGATCTTCCTCAACCAAAATCTTCCTTACTCTTCTTGTTAGACTTTAAAGTGACTCTTTTGATGGGGTAAGAGAGCACAAAGTTTGTGATTTTGGTATATTGGGGACCAACCCTTTACCTCTCTTTTTATTCTGATAACCTCTCAGAAAACGATTCACGTTAAACCAATTAATCTAAGAAATTAAGGAGGTCATTAAAACCATATTAAATGACTCATTAAAACCATTTTAATGACGAACGATTTCGAATGTTAAGGAAATCAACAACTAATATGATTACATAAATAAATATATATATAAATATATAGCCCACAATTAGACTAAGAAAATATAATTTCCTAACAATCTCTCACTTGGGCTATATGTATTGTCCTGAAATAATCATATCACAAAATAAACCAAAAGTGCACATATCGAATGCTATTTATCCTTAACTACTTCAACAATCTAGTCCATCTCATATACCAATAATTGAATTATCGCGACTTTCATCACATTAAATTCGCAACTGAACCACGATGATTATCATACTCATATACTCAGCGACATAGATCAAGTTTGAATGGGTAACATGAAATTTGATCTCATGCTTGTTTATTTCCAACTGGTCCTACTTTAAAATCTTCATTAAGATTTATCCAAAATTTCCAATATTAACATTGCAAACGAGACATAATGTAAATCATCAACCTTTATTCTGCAGAAAATTAAATAATATAATGTTAGACATAAAATATTTAAAGTATACAAAATAACCCCACTAAACCATGTTTTCATCAACAAAGATACCTATATGAGAAATATGATTATGAAAGACTTCAGGGATCAATCCTTCGGTTAGTGGGTCTGCTAGCATAAACTTTGTTCCTATCTGTTTTATAGGAATCTATTTTTCTTGAACTCTTTCCTTAACAACCAAAAATTTAATATTTTGACTTTATTGAGCTCTTGTTGCTGTTGGAATAAAGTACTATTGAATTATTGTCACAATAAATCTTCAATGGTTTTTTAATGCCATATAGCACACGAAGCCTGGTGACAAAGTTTTGTAACCATATGCCATGGTTAGATGCCTCATGTTTAAGTATCTGCCTAGAACTCCCAATATAAATATTGTATTAGGACGTGTGCATACTTGAGTATACATTAAGTTCCCTATTGCTGATCTATAAGGTTTATAATTCATTTTTGTCCTTTTAAGATCATTTTGGGACACTGTTTAAGACTAAACTTGTCTCCTTTAGCCATGGTTGTGTTGACATACAAGATTAGGAATACATATTTACTCCCATTGAACTTGTAGTATACACAATCATCAACAATATTTGCCTCAAAGCCATATGAGGTAATAACCTGATGAAACTTGTAATACCATTGACGGAAAGCCTATTTCAGACCATAGATGGATTTCTTTAAATTCCAAACCATAGACTTTGAATTACCTGACACAGTTTTTTGGTTGCACCATATAAATTGTCTCATCAATGTCTCCATTAAGAAATGTCGTCTTAATATCCATTTGATGTAACTCTACTTCTGGAAGACTCGTGCATTAAATTGACCCCGAGATATGCACCTGTCATACATCTTCAAACTGTGAATCCACACAGTCCTCACACAAATGAATCATCAATCACATATGACAGGGTTAGTCCCCCTGAGACTTTCCTGATCAGCTATATTTCAAGCTGTAGTCACCCAATTTAGACCTCCTTCGACTCTCACCACCTAGTACTGATCATCTATTTGATTCCTATTACTAGTATAGTCAGGATATCAATCGTTATTGATCAAATCCTTAGACAATGCACTTCCTAATTAACCGAGACACAGGTGTTTTCTTTCCTAAAAACACTATGCCTAGGCTTTGACCAACTTTATCAACATTTTTAACAATATCACATCACAATATAGATCTCTACTCATGCATTCATTCAGTTTTAAATCTCAATCTCCACTTCAAGCTCAACATTTAAAGAAGTCACTAAACCATCAGTATAATTAAAGATAAATTATCAATTAATCTATTTTATTTAATACATACATTTCATTCCAAAGAAGTTTAATAATCGAAAACAAAAAGCCAAAAAAAAATGTGCTTTTTAGAGCTAGACCAATTTCGCCCGGGCGAAAATACCCCTCGCCTAAGCGAAAAATTTATCGCTTGGGCGAAAATAGTCCAAAAAGCAGGGTCTTTTTTCGTCTTAGCAAAAATACTCTCGCTTGGGCTAGAATACCTCATCGCTTGGGTGAAATATTTCACGCCTAGGCGAAAACACTCCAGAGAGCACACTTGCTCCAAGGGCTTTCTCACCTAGGTGATTGTACCCTCGCCTGGGTGAGGAACTTCCCGTCTGGGCGAAAACAGTCCAGAGAACATACTTGCTACTCGAAACCATTCTCGCCTAAGCGAATTATGCAGAAAACATCAGTTATCAGACAATTTATGTAGTTTTTACTACCACAGAGCTACTACACATGTCTCAGATGACTAACTTAACTAGAAATTCAACTTGCATTCCATCAATTACCACATACTCATCATACATACTAGAATGAATAAACAATCAAGAACTCAACTTAAGTTTCATGCCAGCAAATAAACCATCATAGATGCATTTTCACAGACATATTATAAATGAAACCCTAAATCACAAACAAACTGAAATCAGGTAACATGCAAGTCAACTTCCCTTACCTGAATTGCACTAGAAGTTCTCTCTAACAGCCCCAAAGCCTAATATCTTCAAGAACTCGAATCTGCACCAAAGGACCTCTAATCAATGATCAGACTAAAATACTAGGGAATTGAGCTCACAATGACACTATCTGATAACTTAGAAGCCACATGCAAGCTCATAAGGTAGAGGAAAATGAAATCCTAAAAATGGCTCTAAGGGAAAAGGGCAGAAAATGAACTTACTCTAACGGAAATTTTGGATCGAGTAAACTTGCTCTATTCTCCGTCACGAATCTAATGGTGAGCTCCGCTTGAAAAATTGATGAGGTACGGAAGCAGAGACTTAGAGAGAAGTCAGAGGAAAAAGAGAGTTAGGGGTTTTAGAAAGATAATGGTTTGAGTAGAAATGAGACTTGACTACTTACTTTTTCTATAAATACGAGTTTTCAGTTTAATAATATAATAATCAAGTGCTCATTCCACTTCTACCATTTCTACTCAGATGACAGATTTTTTAAGTTGTTACAGGAACAATTATATTTTTCATTAATTAAATGATTTTTAATTTTATTTTATAAAAGAAAATGAAATTTAAAAACAAACTCACCAAATATTTATTATTATTATTATTTTAATTTATGTCAATGTAAAATGAATAAATATTACATGAGTTATTGAATTTTATTAATAATAATTTAGAGGTAATATAATTTATTAGTTTTAATATTTAGATAATATAATTGTTTCTAACAATTTAATTAATAATTTCTTAATAGTTTTTAAGTATAAAAAGTTTTATCATATGGACAAAATTGTTCACGTAATAATTTTATGATATTATTCATTTAACAAATAACATTAATTTTGAATAATTATTTCTGATAAAATGTATATAAATGATTTTATATAATAAATTAAAATAAATATTAAAGATATTGATTTAATTACCTTTTGTAATACATATTAATATTAAAATATAAATAATTATTAAAATATAAGCATTAAAATAAATATAAATATTAAAATAATTATTTTGAATAATTTTGAATAATATTAAAGATATCAAATTTAATTAAAGATGTGCTAAAGTTTTTTAGAAGCCTAGTAGGGTCCTCCCCCATAGCTACATGATCACAATATTTGTCTTATTATACGGAATGAATCCTGTGATGTAAGAAAATAAATAAATATATTTCATTTGTTGAATATTATATGGTTCAAAATTGTCTAGAGATGCAATGTTAAATCATTCACCTAATATGATTAATTTCTACTTAACTATTGTATGTTGAAACTTTTCACGTCATCTAGAAAAAGGAAAAGATAGAATTAGAACTAAAAGTAGAGAATTCAAATAGAATCCTTATGTACTGAGAATAACTTTCAATATTTTAATGTTACATTAATCATAAAAACAGAGATTCAATGTTTACCGTAAAGGAGGGTCAATTTGTCTCTCGTCCGGATAAAAACGATCTAAATAACCTTTAAGCAAAGAGTGGTCGACATATGCTTAACTATTACTATTTAATAAATAATAATAAAAAATTTAATGTATAAATAAATATTTTATATTTATAACTTGATGAAATCATAAATTTTTATAATAACAAGAATTTAAAATTTAGATTAATAAATAATAAAATATTTATTTATCAATTATTTACAATAAAATTATATTTTTATTTTTATTACAAAGATAAGTATATTGATATTAATTTATTTTTTCAAATAATCTATATACATGTTATGGAGAATGATTATTTGAAATTAATATTTTGTTTTAAACAACTAATATCTTAAAATTTATTATTTGAAAAAATAATAAAACTTCTTTTACATAAAATATATTAAAATATTATTAAATAAATGGTTAAAAAATTATCCTTTTTATTCATAAAGTATTATTTACGTTTTGTCCTTATAAACAACTTTTTTAAAAAAATAAAAGAATACCAAATATCTAATATTATATTAAACTTTAATTTGCATTAGTATCGAATTAATGAATGTTATATAATATGAATAAATTTTATTAATAATAACTATTCGAATTACTTTGAGTTAATTAATTAAAATTAAAAAAAAATGATGGTGAAGTTATAAATGTTTTATTTACGTATGCGTGATTCTTTCTTCTGCAGTTTCTTCTACATGTAAATTAGCTCTATTTTATTTCTTTGCTTAATTTAAGGCTTGTTTATTTACTTTGTGTGAGTAAAATTTGTCTAAACTTAAAACTGTGGTGTACAATTGTAACAACCTAGAAAATTGTCATTTGAGTAGAAGTGGTAAAAGTGGAATGAACACCTCATTTTTTTATTATTAAACTGAAAACAAGTATTTATAGAAAAAGCCACCGTCTCTCTAAACCTCTACCCATTCCTTTCCTCTGACTTCTTTCTAAGCCTCCGCATCCGTCTTTCATCAGTTTCTCGAGTGGAGCCCACCATTGGACTCGTGGCAAAGAACAGAGCAAGTATATCTGATCAGAACCTCCGTTAGAGTAAGTTCATTTTCTGTCCCTTTTCCTTAGAGCCAGATTTAGGTTTTTGTTGTTCCCTCTGCTTACTGAGCTTGCATGTGGCCTTTGAGCCATCAGACGGTGCCTCTGTTAACTTAGTTTCCTAGTGTGTTAGTCTGATCGTTGATCAAAGGTCCTTTGGTGCAGATTCGAGTTCTTGAGGATCTTAAGCTTTTGGGAGTGTTAGAGAGAACTTTCACTGCGATTAAGGTAAGGGAAGCTAACCTGAAATCTGTGCTTGTCTAGTTTATAAATTTAAGCTTTGGATAGAAAAGTTAGTGATTGTAGTAGTTATACAATTTGTATTTGGTAAAGTTTTCTGAAGGTCTGAATTATTGGATTAATGTTAATTTGATTGTTGCATGTATGAGATAGTTGTGTGAACTTAATGGGATGTTAATTTGTTGAGTTGGTATTCTGTGTTAGGGTAGTCCATTTATTATATAAACATGTTAATTCTTATTATTTTAGTCATCTGAGGCATGCATGGTAGCTCTGAGGTAGTAGGAATTGTTAGATTCATTTGTAAGTTCTCTATTTTCTGCATAACTCGCTTGAGCTAAACATTCTCGCCCAGGCGAGTTTACTTGAAGATCAGAGATGTGCTCCCGGGTCCAGTTTCGCCCAAGCGAGATATATTTCGCTCAGGCGAGGAAGTCTTCTTGCCCAGGTGAGAGTAATTTCGCCCAGGATAGAATATCCCTGGAACTAGGATGCTCTCTGGACTAATCTCTCTTACGCGATAGGATTTTCGCTCCAGCTAGAGGGATTCTCACTCAAGCTAAACCCAAAAGAAAATAATAAATAACTTTTTTTTGGGCAGAGGCTTTCTGTTTTGGATGGTTTGATTCTTTCGTAATGCAATATATGAATTTAATAAAATAAATAAATTAATAATCTAAGTTTAATTGTATTGATGGTTTATTGATTTCTTTAATTGTTGAGATTGAAGTTGAGATTGAGATTGAAAAGTGAGTGAATGCATGAGTAGAGATTTATATTGTGATGTGATATTGTTAAAAGTGTTGATAAAGTTGGTAAAAGCCTAGGCATAGTGTTTTTAGGAAAGAAAACACCCGTGTCTGGGTTAATTAGGAAGTGCATTGTCTAAGGATCTGATCAATAACGATTGATATCCTGACTCTACTAGTAATAGGAATCAAATAGATGATCATTACTAGGTGGTGAGAGTTGAAGGAGGTCTGAACTGGGTGACTGCAGCTTGAAATACAACTGGTAAGGAAAGTCTCAGGGTGACTAACCCTGTCATACATGATTGATTGATGATTAATTTGTGTGGGGCTGTGTGGATTCACAGTTTGGAGATGTATGACAGGTGTATATCTAGGGGTCTATTCAATGCATGATTCATCCAGAAGTATAGTCAAGTATGTAGTGTGTCAGTGTCTTGTTTTTGTAATGATTTCATTTAATTGACTGAAATGGATGATTCTGAGATGAATGTGTAGTGTTAAACCTGACATTTGATTTAATGACTTAGAATTGCTTAAAATTGGTTAGCTTATCCTTTATTTTGTTGTGCTTGTGTTTTCATTTCTGTGTGTGATGATCGTGTTTTTGACACGGGAGCAGATGGTGCTGCAGATGGATCTGTGGAGGATCACTTGAGCGAGTGATGCTGATAGTTATAAGAATAGCGATTTATTTTGAAAAACATGTATATGATTTTGTAAACATGTTTTAAACTGGCAGTTTAGCATGATTTTATATTTTGATGCTTGTTAACTAGGGATTACTATAATATGTGTATGAACGTGTTATCTTAGCTAATCAAATAGAAGTTATATTTTGTTGGGTGTTACAACAATCACTACAAAAAAAAATGATTTTAGAAACCAATTTATTGATCTCTAAAATGATAAAATTTGTCCATAATTTAATTAGACACTAATTTAGAATCTAATAGTAACAATTGGCTAAAACTTTGGTAGCTAAATTTAAATATTAATTTACATCTTGATTCAGAAACCAATTTAGTTACTTTAAGTAGAAACTAATTTAGACACCAAATATATAAAAACTAATTTAACGACCAATTATATAAAAATTAATTTAGTGACTAATTATATAAAAATCAATTTAGTGACCAATTTCATTAAAACTAATTTAGTAATCAAATATATAAAAGCTCACTGAGTAACCAAAGATATAAATATCAAAAGATTGTCATGTATTGATCTCTAAATAATAATAATATTATATTTTTCAATAATTGAAATTGTGCTATCATATTTTTCTTTTATAAAAATAATTTAAAATAGAAATATAAATTTATTTTTGAATTTGACAATAATTAGTCTTAGGAATAAGTAATTGTTGTTACCAGGATTATCTATAAAATCTTTGAAAATAAAGAATGATGAAAATACACTAATACAAATATACATTAACATTGGACGATACATTGTACAAATATACATTAACATGAGAAGATACACTGTAGATGTCATTATGTTATATTGAAGTGGTACCTCTTATTTATTTTATAGGAATAGAGTGATATTTTTTCACATAAAATCCTATACTTTATAATAAAAATAAGTAATGATCTAATAAATTTTACAACATTGTATTGTCAAGAAATATATATAGGTTTTGGGTCACAATTAAATTGTTTATAAGGTGATGAAATTAAATGATATTATAATTGTTTGGTGATAAATAAATAACGTATTATAATATTGTTAGCAAGATAAATATTAAATGCTTCTCTTAAATGAAAATTGTCCTAAGTAAGTGACTATCAAATATGATTTATCATAATATTGAGATCAAAGTGGTGTGAACTTCCAACTATATATTTTACTATTTTGGTTCGCCAAACATTCTTATCAATTCTTAGTTTCTAAAATCATTAAAAAAGACAGACAACTAAGAAGAGAAAATCTAGTCACACAAATTTTATAGTTCTTATAATATCACACAAAAAGATAATTGTTAAATACAAGGACTATTCTTAAATTAACAGATTTTTATTATTTTAAATTTTACAAGAAAAACTTTATCTTTCTTACATTAATTTCTACTACTTCAACAACAAACTACATTAATTGTTACACTTTCTTACTGTATTTCTTCTTTATTTAACACTTTCTCTCTATTTCTTATTTCTTCTATATTTGTGAAATACTATAGTTACTTTACAAAATTATATAGAAATATATTTTTACCAGAAAAATAAACAATTTCAATTTTTGTATTTTTTAAAAGAATAAAAATAAATACACATAAATTCGTGTCAATTTGTACACAAAATTGCACAAATTTGCATGTGCTTATTTTTTCTTTATTATTAAAGATAAAGTGAGAAAAAAAAAGTTTAGTTTGATGGTTATTAAAGATAAGAGGGGGGAGAGATATATACAATTTTTCTCTCTAGAGGCTGGGGGCAGAAGCATTGCAAAAGAGGAGAGGAGAAGGAATGAGGGACTCACGTATTGAGGGAGACTCTCAGTGCCTGTCGTTCTTCATCTTCTTCCTTTAGAAATACAAACTTTTTTTGAGCTCATAAAGAGGAAGGTAACCCACCAGGGAGAAAAGAACAAGGTGTTAAAAAGGTATGAACTTTAAGATTAAGAGAGGAAGCATTTCATGAGTTTCCATCCATGTCACTCTATTAATTTTTATGATTCCATTTTGGTTATTGCAAACATGCATCTCAGTTTCAATTTCGGTTTTTTTATTTTGTTAAAATAACCTCAATGAAAATAAAGTAGTGAAAAAGTTCTGAGTTTTTTTCTATTTGTATCATGCTTAACTTCATTTACATAAAGTATTCATGAAACCATCACCTTCACCCACCCCTTTTCCAAACAAGCACTGTTTCTTCTTTCATCAAGTCATCCGTATACCCACCATAGTTCCACTTGCCTCTCCAACACCCTAACCAAAACCAAACTCATCGTTGAATCACATACAAAACGCCAGTTCCTTGTCCTCCACAAACACTTTAAACCGATAACCCACAACTTGCTCCTTCACTTCCCATGCACCTTCAATGTTGCTCTATCACACTACAATAACCCTAGTCACGGACCAAACCACCATCCTCATACCTACACCATGTACCTCTTCCAACTCTTAAAACAGTCTCGTTAAAACCTCTTTTTCCTCCATCGTTTCAACCTTTGACACTATTTGTGCCGCCGCCGCTGCCATGTCAGAGATCACCACCACAAAATAGCCACCTATTCACGAGACCTCACCTTCCCTCACTTTGCCACTCACCCTCACTCACTTGGCATTTCTTATACATAAACCAACTCACTCTCGGTTTTCTTTTTCTTTTCTTCTTCTTTCTAAACACCAATGCCTTTGCTCCATTCTTCCATTGCCAAGTTGTGTTCCCACCATAACACCCTCCACCTATAACCCTACCCCACACCTGGTTTTTCTTCCTTCGACGCCAAGCTCTCGTTGGTGCTAAGGGCATGGGATGACGCCGTTACTCCATTACAACCCAACAAAGTCAGTGGCTCCCACCTAGGTCATGATTTACACTTCCACTTCACTCCCCACCCTTGCATCTTTCCAAGCCTTTATGCTAGGTCAAGGACTAGGAACCAAGGATTTTATCTAGGTTTAAACCCCTCCTGCTACCCTTGTCCTAGATCTTGCCACCTTCATCATCATCCGAGTTGTAGAAAGTGAATCGCAAAGTGATGCACTTGCCTTAACCCAGACCAAACACAACCACCATCAACATTGCACAATCATAAGCCCATCAACCACAAACGAAACCCACTATACCACCACCATAATCACCGCCGCTCCCCTCTGCTTCCCAGCAACTACCATGTACACCACCCTCCAAGACTTTGTTCCTTCCATCGTCGCCACGGCAGCCAGAAGGTTGCTAACGTTGGCAGAGTGGCCGCCACCAACGAGCAGCCCAACACAGAACCAATAAAAGAACCCTAGCCCCAAGTTTTGTCCTCGACGTTGTCTCCTTCCTCTATCATAACAGCTTCGTCGCCAAATACCCCCAAACTGATTCTCCTCCACCTTAACCATGCTCCTCAACCTCCTTCATCATTGCCATGGCATCACTCGTGCCTCTAAGGGCTGTCGCCGCGATGTTGCCACCACGAGTCAGTCGTTGGCTGCTCCGCCTTCGTTAGTGTTGTACCCTGTCGTCATCGCGTGCATGGTGGCCGCCGATGCGCTACAGATCCAGACCACCGAGAGAGTGCATCACCTCGAGCCCCCCTGCATGCATCTAACCCTAGGGTTGTGAGTGGGTGGGGTTACTCTCCACACCCCATACATTTGAGCCTACACCCCTAGTTCTATTCAATTCCCAAAGTACCCCTAGCCGCAATTGAATTTTTCAGTGGGTAGAGTTACTTCCTACACCTCAGACATAAAGAAAATAAAGAAAATACCCCTTTAATTCTTTTTTATAAAAATAAAGAAAATAAAAAGTTTTGACATATTGTTTTTTTCTTTTCTTTTTTTAAAAAATGTTTTATTTAACTTCCAACTATCTGAATTTTGATTCCAAAAGTTTTAATGTCTCATTTGGATAATCAAAGGGCCATTCGCGCCAAGCGGTATCCAACACGAGACATATTGAAAATATTTGACTTATAAGAGTATTGAGCATGGTCGCTTGCACCTAATGTACTCCTACCATTTTCAAAATTCAATTTCTAATTTCTCAAATATCAAAATTTTAATTTAATATTCCCAAAACGTAAAAAAATATTAATTTTCAAAAATAATTTTCAAAGAAAATATATAAAATTTTCAAAGCTAAAACATCCAACTAGACAATTTTCAAAAAATCGAGAACTACGTAGCCCTGATTTTCTATCACATATAGGAATACGTAGGAGCAAGGTCAATCCTTGTCGGGTCCTTTAATTTTAAAATCATTATTTTTGTTCTTATTTGTTTTTATTTCTATTATTTAAAATAATAAACATTTTCAAAAATCACACTCGTTTTACTTATTTAATTAAAAGGTACCGTCATAAAACGGGCGTTGTGGGGGGACTAATACCTTCCCCACAGGTAACCGACTCTCGAATCTAGATCTGTTTTTCACAAATTTGTAAAATAAGGGTTAGACCGAGTTCAAGAGGGGGGGTGAATTGAACTTTCAAAAACTTTTTGTAAATCTGATATGTTCTTGAAGTAGAGAATGAAAATTCTTAATTCAATCAATTAACTCGTGTAATTCTGGACTGTCCATTAACAATCAATTGTGCACAGCGGAAATTATTGAATATAAACCTAGAAAAACAGTTTCAGTGTAGAAATGTTTTAACCCAGATTCAATATGATTAAACACAATCCAGTAGATTAAAAACAATCTAGAAACACAGTTGATTCAGATATATGAAATACAGATGTTCAGAATATAATCAACTATATCATCAGATTTTAATCCAGTCAATTTAAATGATCGCAACGGTTGAATAAAAGAAATCAAGAAGAGTAGGGAGAAAAGCAAGAACACAGAATTTTTATCCTGGTTCACCCTTCCACAAGGGCTACGTCTAGTCCTTTGCAAACTAGCAAAGATTTCCACTAAACAGATCACAAGATCAGTTTACAACCCTTGCTCCCAACAACTTACAATCTGCTCCCAGCAGTAAACCCACACCTCACTAAACCCCTCAGCTAGTGTGTAACCAGTACAGAAACCCACTGCACCACAACACTTGCAGTCCGCAAGCAACACTGCTCCCTGTAGCACTCAACCTCTACTGAACCCCTCAGCAGATGCGAGACCAGTGCGGAAACCCACTGCACCAACTCAATTACAAACCCAGTAATTGAAAACAGCAAACAGATTACAGATCAACAGGATCAGAAAAGATCACAGACTACTTCTACACAAAATAGATTACAAAGAACGAAGATCAGGTGTAGAAGACTTAGCTTTGGTCCAAAACCAAAGTATCAAGAACCTCACTTCAAGGATGCTTTAAAGATTCACGTTCTTGGAGGTTTCTTGATTTGAAAAGCTTTGTTAAAATGATGATCGCAGAAAAGGGGCAATATCACTCTTAGAAAATCTCAAGGAATGCTTTTCGAAAGTTTTTGTTGACTGAAAATGATATTGCGCAATCCTTTAAATACCCAAATCAGTTTTAAAAACAGGTTAGCTGTCACAATTCAATTAATTGAACAAACCATTCAATCGATTGAATTTGACCGTTAGTTTGACCCAGTCAAAGGTTTCAGTTGTAACAGAAATAACTGTATTTCAGTTGTAACAAAAATAATTGTCACATTCAATCGATTCTTTTAGAAATTCAATTGATTTAAAAACCTTTTTCCAGCAAAAACAATTTGGGTTAGTTTTATTAAAACAGTTTTAATAAAAATATTTGTGAATCTTTTGAGCACCTCTAAAGTGATGAACCACGCCACTCACGCTTAAGGAATAAGCCAATCACCAACACACAAATCCAACTAAGGACCAAGTCCTAATCACCCAACTATCTTCATGTTGGCACAAAGTCTTCACTTGAACAGTTCTGGTCCAGGTTGGTTCCAACAGATTCTTCGTAAGGCAGTCTTCATCAGCTTCACATGCTAAGCCTTGGTGCTCACAATATTGTCTTCATCAAATCACATGCTTAGCCTTGGTGCTAACAATCTCCCCCAATTTGATGAAGGCAATCTGTTGTGTGTTGAATTTAACAATCTGAACCTGAAATACCTGTTTATTTTCTCAAACAGTTTATTAGCATCACAAGTTTCAATAGATTCATAGTAAAAAATATCAAATCAACTGGTTGAGTTAAAGCACAGTTAATTGAATTTCTTCTAGAATCCAGATTCAGTTTATTCAGATCAAGATATTTTACTTGCCCATACTTTGATGTCCCTTAAAAGCATATAAAGTGATTAAAAACATAAGGCAATCATTCCATTAATATATCGTCGTAGCAAATTTCCAATTACATCAAGGACATAGGTCATGATTAAGAAAAACATCAACAAAATGAAATATAACTGAGCTGTGAGTGCTGACACATACCCAGCAGATAATCAATCAACCCAAGCTTAGTACTATACTAAGCAGATCTGAACTAAAGCAAATCAAACTAAAAGACAAATTGAAATAGATGACAAACAACAAATTGTAAAACAGTAGGACAGACAGACTAAAAACACACACAATTCTCCCCCATTGAGTTCATCAAATGGAGGGGAACAATCATCAAACAAGCACTGTGCACACTAATCGTCTGGCCCATAGAACATCTGCCCCAACTTGCCTTGAATGTCATCAACACGCTCTTCCAAGTTCTAGAAATAAGTTTCACAATACTCATGATAAGACCTTTGGTTGGATTCAATGTTGTTCAGTTGATTGATCATCAATTGCTCAAACCTGGAGTAAGACTATTCTCCAGTCCCCAGATCTTCTCCAGTAAACTGCTCAGCAGCTACACTTGTTCCAGCACCATCCGTCTCATCTTCTTCAGCACTGGCCTTGCAAATCCATTGATTTCCATTAACCTTCTTCAGCCCTATTTTGTTCAATGTGGCCACGGTGATCTCACTATGAGCTTTAACTTCTTCACTCAGCTCATTCTCGACATCAATATCATAGTACTCAATGAAGCTAGAGATCAACATTGCATGGGGAATTTTAAACTCAGGCTTCTTCCTAATGCGGACCAGCTGCTCCTTAATAACACTTAACCAGTTTAGCTTTATCTTATTGACCAGGCAGTACATCAGGATCAGATCATCTTCAGTAAGCATAGCATGGTTGAATCCTCTGGGTGTAAGTATCCAGATGACAATATAGGACATCAGTCTTGGAATAATGGACAGTCCTCCCACTGAATAGCTCCTCATTGAACTGTTTGGGTTCCTTAGACAAGCCTTGAAGAACTGGACCTTGTCAAAGCCACCCAAATTTGTCACGTTAGCTCTACTCACTATTGTTCCAACATCCCTTAAGCCAGCCACCGCGAGCCAAACTTCATCCGTGATAGCCATGTCCACCCCTTTCACTTGTGAATAAATCACACCATCATCTATCCACATATTGGTAAGGAATACCTTAACCAAATCTTGATAGATATTTCCGGACAGCTTGACAAAGCGTTCAAGCTTTTGAAACTTGAGCATATCCACAATTTGATTCAGATTTTCATTTCTAAGGAACTCCATCCTTAGGAATTATGGGTTGATAAATGTTTTCTGGCTGAACTCTCTGTGGTATTCGTTGATGCTCTCCATGTTGCCACTGAACCATCTAGTAAGGAATCCACACTCTGTTCTGTGAAGTATTATTAACAGGATATGAAATTATCGGGGAGCTTTGTGAAAGCCAATAGACTGATTGAAAGAAGAAGAATGATGCATTTCGACTCAACACACCATTGTTTGTCTTCTTCAAATTGGGGGAGATTGTTAGCACCAGTGGGCTACTGTGATGATTTGATGAAGCCAACCAAGTGAAGAAGTTCAAGACCTTGTGATCATATGTGGAATGCATGAAGATTTCATGAGGATTGAAGAAGTTGGTCTAGAACCTAGGATTGTGTGTTGTGGGGTAAGTTTGAGTTCAAATCAGTGATGCATGCAATCTGAATTAACAAACGCTTTGAGAAACCATTAAAATCAGAAATTACATTTTGATTAACTATTTTAACTAACTCGAGAAAAACAACCAACTGTTTTCCAAAACAATCGATTGAATGTTTAAGATAGTTGTCTATAAACATTTGGTGCAGTTTTTGAAAACTGATAAGACACGAGATTGAAATCATTCTAAACATTTTTCTGAGCAAGAACATTTGAGTTTTCAAATAGAGCAAAAACACCTTTGTGTCTAGTGATCAAGATCAATCAATGTTTTCATCAACAACTGTTTTCTCGAACTTCTACTGGAGCTTTGAAGTTGACTGAGACAGTTTCTTTACTGATTTGATCATCATACTAAGCCTTCAATACCCTTTCTTTATTACTGTTGTAATCTGTTGTATAGAAGTGCTTGTATTGCTAAGACTGTGATATTTCTTTCACTGTATTAAAGGTTATTTTGCTGTGAGTTACCTGGGTTGGTAATTTTGTTCTGTACAGTGGGTTTTGTACACGTTATAACTTGTTGAGGGGATCAACAAGGGGTGTTCTGGAATATATAGTGGAGTCTGTATAGTTTTGGGTTCTGCTGTAGGTTCAGTAGGTTGTTTGCTGCGAGGAGTAGTGTTTACTTACGGGAAGCAAGTTGTTGTTTTTCTGTAAACTAATCTAGTTTGATCTTTTTATAGTGGAAATCCTTACAGTGGTGTAAGGGACTGGACAGAGCCCTTGTGGAAGGGTGAACCAGGATAAATCTATTATGTCTTGAATCTCTCTTGCTCTCTCTTTACTGTTCTTGTTAAATCTTGTTGTGTTTCTTAAATTTTCAAAATCTAATGAATCTTGCTAATTGAATAATTTCATTAACTTTCTGAAAGCTTTTTTTTAATAACTTCTGAAAACATATAATCAGATTAAACACAGTCTACTCTTCACAAGTTTGAATCTGTTAATAACCAATATATCAGTTTTCTATAAATTTGCAGTTTCACAATTTACTGGGTTTACTGTTTATCAGTTTGTTTTTCCAGAAAACTCAATCTTTCATAGTTATTGATTAAAGACTGTTTTCATACACTTAACATAGTTTGTATTCTTTAACAAAAAGTTCTTTAATCAGTGAATCATTATAAACTTGAAGTTGATATAATTCTTTGATTTCTTGGTTCAATTTTTCAAGAACTACTTTTACAGTATATTGTGTATTCAAGAACTGTTTTCTAGTTACAGTTTATTGTATCTGGTTGATTGATGTTGTGCTGAAACTGTTTTTGAACCTTTGTTGTTTGCTTTACATATCATTTGGAGTAGTTTCCATAAAAATTATTCATTCTCCAAACAATTTGCGAAAAGTTTTCAAATGTTCAATTCACCCCCCTCTAGGGTTGTTCGAAATGGGGTAACAAAGCTCTTGGCCAACATGGTAGAGTTCTTACATTGTATAGATTTACCATAGATTTAGGGTTTCAAAGATTTAGGGCTAAAAAACTTCAAACGGCCATAACTTTTGATAGAGAGCTCGGATTGAGACGCTCCAAAAATGAAAGTTGTTTGAAATGGGCTAACGAAGCTCTTGGACAACATGGTAGAGTCCTTACATTGTAAAGATTTATAATAGATTTAGGGTTTCAAACATTTAGGGCGAAAAAACGTTAAACAAGGCTTTAGGTTTTAGGGTTTAGGTTTGTTCGAAATGGGGTCACGAAGCTCTTGGCCAAGATGGTAGAGTTCTTACATTGTACAGATTTACCATAGATTTAGGGCGAAAAAACCTCAAACGACCATAACTTTTGACAGAGAGCTCGGATTGAGACGCTCCAAAAATAAAAGTTCTTCGGAATGGGGTAACGAAGCTCTTGGCCAACATGGTAGAGTTATTATACTGTAAAGATTTACCATAGATTTAGGGTATCAAAGATTTAGGGCAAAAAAATGACAAACGATGGTTTAGAATTTTGGGTTTAGGGTTGTTCGAAATGGGGTACCAAAGCTCTTGGCCAATATGGTAGAGTTCTTACATTGTATAGATTGTAAAATAAAGTTTAGACCGAGTTCAAGAGGGGGGGTGAATTGAACTTTCAAAACCTTTCGCAAATCTGATTTGTTCTTGAAGTAGAGAATGAAAATTCTTGATTCAATCAATTAACTCGTGTAATTCTGGACTATCCAGTAAACAATCAATTATGCACAGCAGAAATTATTGAATATAAACCCAGAAAAACAGTTTCAGTGTAGAAATGTTTCAACCCGGATTCAATATGATTAAACAGAATCCAGTAGATTAAAAACAATCCAGAAACACATTGATTCAGATATACGAAAAACAGATGTTAAGAATATAATCAACTATATGATCAGATTTTAATCCAGTCAATTTAAATGATCGCAGCAGTTAAATGAAAAAAATTAAGAAGACTAGGGAGAAAAGCAACAACACAGAACTTTTATCCTGGTTCACCCTTTCACAAGGGCTATGTCCAGTCCTTTGCAAACTAGCAAAGATTTCCACTGAACAGATCACAAGATCAGTTTACAACCCTTGCTCCCAACAAGTTAGAACCCCTCAGCTAGTGTATAACCAGTGCAGAACCCACTACACCACAACACTTACAGTCCGCAAGCAACACTACTCCCTGCAACACTCACCCTCTACTGAACCCCTTAGCATATATGAGACCAGTGCAGAACCCACTGCACCAACTCAATTACAAACCCAGTAATTGAAAACAGCAAACAGATTACAGATCAACAGGATCAGGAAAGATTACAGAGTACTTCTACACAAAACAGATTACAGAGAATGAAGATCAGGTGTAGATGACTTAGCTTTGGTCCAAAACCGAAGTAGCAAGAACCTCACTTCAAGGATGCTTTAAAGATTCATGTTCTTGGAGGTTTCTTGATTTGAAAAGCTTTGCCAAAATGATGATCGCACAAAAGGGGCAATATCTCTCTTAGAAAATCTCAAGGAATGCTTTTCGAAAGTTTTTGTTAACTGAAAATGATATTGCACAATCCTTTAAATACCCAAATCAATTTTAAAAACAGCTTAGCTGTCACAATTCAATTATTTGAACAAACCATTCAATCGATTGAATTTGACCGTTAGTTTAACCCAGTCAAAGGTTTCAGTTGTAATAGCAATAACTGTATTTCAGTTGTAATAGAAATAACTGTCACATACAATCAATTGTTTTAGAAATTCAATCGATTGAAAAACCTTTTTCCAGCAAAAACATTTTGGGTTTTTTTATTATAAACAGTTTTAATAAAAATATTTGTGAATCTTTTTAGCACCTCAGAAGTGATGAACCATGCCACTAATGCTTAAGGACTAAGCCAATCACCAACCCACAAATCCAACTAAGAACCAAGACCTAGTCACCCAACTATCTTCATGTTGGCACAAAGTCTTCACTTGAACAATTCTGGTCCAGGTTGGTTCCAACAGATTCTTCAGAGGCAGACTTCATCAGCTTCACATGCTAAGCCTTGGTGCTCACAATATTGACTTCATCAAATCACATGCTTAGCCTTGGTGTTAACAATCTCCCCGAATTTGTTGTGTGTTGAGTTTAACAATCTGAACCTAAAATACCTGTCTATTTTCTCAAACAGTTTATTAGCATCACAAGTTTGAATAGGTTCAGAGTAAAAAGTATCAAATCAACTGGTTGAGTTAAAGCACAGCTAATTGAATTTCTTCCAAAATCCAGATTCAGTTTATTCAGATCAAGATGTTTTACTCCCCCATACTTTGATGCCCCGTAAGAGCATATAAAGAGATTAAAAACATAAGGCAATCATTCCATTAATATATCATCGTAGCAAATTGCCAATTACATCAAGGGCATAGATCATGATTAAGAAAAACATCAACAAACTGAAATATAACTGAGCTGCAAGTGCTGGCACATACCCAGCAGATATTCAATCAACCCAAGCTTAGTACTATACTAAGCATATCTGAACTAAAGCAAATCAAACTGAAAGACAGACTAAAATAGATGACACACAATAAACTGTAAATCACACAGGGTAGACACGAAACACACACAATCAATTCTCCCCCATTGAGTTCATCAAATGGAGGGGAACAACATCAAACATGCAGTGTGCACACTAATCGTCTGACCCATAGAACATCTACCCCAGCTTGCCTTGAATGTCATCAACACGTTCTTCCAAGTTCTGGAAATGAGTTTCGCGATACTCATGATGAGACCTTTGGTTGGATTCAATGTTGTTTAGTTGATTGATCATCAATTGGTCAAACCTGGAGTAAGACTGTTCTCCAGTCCCAGATCTTCTCTAGTAAACTGCTCAACAGCTACACTTGTTCCAGCACTATTCGTCTCACCTTCTTCAGCACTGACCTTGTAAATCCATTGATTTCCATTAACCTTCTTCAGCCCTATTTTGTTCAATGTGGCCACGATGATCTCACTATGAGCTTTAACTTCTTCACTCAGCTCATTCTCCATGTCAATATCATAGTATTCAATGAAGCTAGAGATCAACATTGTATAGAGAATTTTAAACTCAGGCTTTTTCCTAATACGGACCAGCTGCTCCCTAATAACACTTACTCAATTTACCTTTATCTTATTGACCAAGTAGTACATTAGGATCAGATCATCTTCAGTAAGCACAGCATGGTTGAATCCCCTGGGTGTAAGTATCCAGATGACAATATAGGGCAACAATTTTGGAATAATGGACAGTCCTCTCACTGAATAGCTCCTCATTGAACTGTTTGGGTTCCTTAGACAAGCCTTGAAGAACTAGACCTTGTCAACGCCACCCAAATCTGCCACATTTGCTCTGCTCACTATTGTTCCAGCATCTCTTAAGCCAGCCACCGACAGCCAAACTTCATCCGTGATAGCCATGTCCACCCCTTTCACTTGTGAATAAATCACACCATCATCTATCCACATATTGGTAAGGAATACCTTCACCAAATCCGGATAGATATTTCCGGACAGCTTGACAAAGCGTTCAAGCTTTTGAAACTTGAGCATATCCACAACTTGATTCAGATTTTCATTTGTAAGGAACTCCATCCTTAGGAATTTTGGGTTGACAAATGTTTTCTGGCTGAACTCCCGGTGGTATTCATTGATTCTCTCCATGTTGCCACTGAATCATCTAGTAAGGAATCCAGACTCATTGTTGTCGTCGGAATCATGTTGCTCAACTAGTTTTGCTACGGCTTTTCTTTGTTCTTTTTCTAGATGCTGAGGAGGAAGTCATGGTTTGGTTGAAGACAAGGGCAGAATGCTCAATGAGTCGTGAGATTTTGTGTTCACACAATGAGTAGTGTAAGATGTGTGCAAGTGAATGCAAGGTCTATTCTAATTTAAAGAACCTCTAGTGCACAAACAAACAAAACACTGAACCATGCAGGTCATAACAAATGCATGCACTGATTTTGTTGCAGAGTAACAGAATGACTGTACTTATCTCTAGAGAATATTCTGAACTGCTTTTTGACTAGTTGACCCCGAACAAATCTGTGACACGTGGCACTGTGAAGATTCTTCTCTTTAGGCATGCTCATCCCACATGTAGGTGTGTCACATGTTGCTGAACATTGACCAGTTGTATCCCTTGACCAGAAGCAGGTCACAATCTTGTTCTTATTCTCCAGCTGCAGTGATTCTCATACAGTGTTGATTCTGTTGACTGCAGTTGATCAATTCTGAATTGATTCTTGATCCTTTTCATGCACTTATTTGTCACTGCGAAGCATCTTCATTGTTCAGATGTCATTGCCTTCCCAAGAAGCATCTCCTATGGTGCAGTAATACACACAAATTTTGTCTGCACATCAATCAAACAGCTACAACAGTTTCTGCTCAATTTATTGATTCTTAATTAACTGAGACACATTCCAGTCAGTAAACTACTTCCAGAATTAATTCACATTTTTGAAATCAATAGTGCCCAACTCATTTTTGAGAAAATTAAATCTTTCTTTATTTAAGGGCTTTGTGAATAAATCTGCAAGTTGATTTTCTGAATCAACAAATTGAATTTCGCAATCACCATTAATTATGTCATGACTTATAAAGTGGTGGCGAATTTCAATAAGTTTGGTTCTAGAATGCTGAACTGGATTTTTAGTCAAGTTAATTGCACTTGTGTTATCACACAGCAGTGGAACTTTAGAAAGATTAAGTCCAAAATCACTTAGCTGATGTTTTAACTAGATGGTTTGAGCACAACAGCTTCCAGCAGCTATGTATTCTGCTTCAGCTATAAACAATGCAACACAAGCTTGCTTCTTGTTGTGCCAAGATATCAAACTGGATCCTAGCAAGTGACATGTTCCACTAGCGCTTTTCCTATCCACTTTACAACCTGCAAAGTCAGAATCAGAATATCCAACAAGATTTAAAGTTACCTGACTTGGATACCATAAACGAACTTCAGTGGTTCCCTTGAGATACTTTAAAATTCTTTTAGCTGCCACATAGTGTGATTCCTTTGATTTAGCCTGAAATTTGGCGCATAAACACACACTGAACATGATGTCTGGTCTGCTTGCAGTCAAATACAGAAGTGATCCAATCAATTGTCTGAACTTAGTCTGATCCACATCAACTCCAGTTTCATCAGCGTCTAAATAGCATCTAGTGGCTATTGGAGTGGAAGCTTCTTTGCAATTTTCCATATTGAATTTCTTCGATAATTCCCTGCAATACTTTGCTTGACAAAGAAATATTCCATGTTCAACTTGTTTAACCTGCAAGCTTAGAAAGAAATTAAGCTCCCCCATCATGGACATCTCAAATTCTCCTTGCATAGTAGCAACAAACTGCTAACTTTCATTAGTTGAACCAAAAATAATGTCATCAACATAAACTTGAACAAGTATTATATCATTGCATGAATTCTTAATAAACAAGGTCTTATCTGTTTTCCCTCTCTCATAACCTTGAGAAAGCAAGAAGTTACCCAACCTCTCATACCACTGTCGTGGTGCTTGCTTTAACCCATACAAGGCCTTCTTAAGCTTGAAAACATAATTTGGATTGTCGTGATCTTCAAATCCAGGGGGTTGGCTCACATAGACCTCTTCATCAATGAACTCGTTCAAGAATGTGCTTTTGACATCCAGAACCAAAGTAGCAAGAACCTCATTTCAAGGATGCTTTAAAGATTCACGTTCTTGGAGATTTCTTGATTTGAAAAGCTTTGCCAAAATGATGATCTCACAAAAGGGGCAATATCCCTCTTAGAAAATCTCAAGGAATGTTTTTCAAAAGTTTTTGTTAACTGAAAATGATATTGCACAATCCTTTGAATACCCAAATCAGTTTTCAAAACAACTTAGCTGTCACAATTCAATTAATTGAACAAACCATTCAATCGATTGAATTTGACCGTTAGTTTGACCCAGTCAAAGGTTTCAGTTGTAACAACAATAACTCTATTTCAGTTGTAACAGAAATAACTGTCACATTCAATCGATTGTTTTAGAAATTCAATCGATTGAAAAACCTTTTTCCAATAAAAAATTTTGGGTTATTTTTATAAAAAACAGTTTTAATAAAAATATTTGTGAATCTTTTTAGCACCTCAGAAGTGATGAACCATGCCACTAATGCTTAAGGACTAAGCCAATCACCAACACACAAATCCAACTAAGAACCAAGACCTAATCACCCAACTATCTTTATGTTGGCACAAAGTCTTCACTTGAACAATTCTAGTACAGGTTGGTTCCAACAGATTCTTAATGAGACAGACTTCATCAGCTTCACATGCTAAGCCTTGGTGCTCACAATATTGACTTCATCAAATCACATGCTTAGCTTGGTGCTAACATAGATTTACCATAGATTTAGGGTTTCAAAGATTTAGGGCGAAAAAACTTCGAACGGCCATAACTTTTGATAAAGAGCTCGGATTGAGACGCTCCAAAAGTGAAAGTTGTTCGAAATGGGTAACGAAGCTTTTCGCCAACGTGGTAGAGTTCTTACATTATAAAGATTTACAATAGATTTAAGGTTTCAAAGATTTAGGGCAAAAAAACGTCAAACAAGGCTTTAGGTTTTAGGGTTTAGGGTTTAGGGTTGTTCGAAATGGGGTATCAAAGCTCTTGGCCAACATGTTAGAGTTCTTACATTGTAAAAATTTACAATAGATTTAGGGTTCCATAGATTTAGGGCGATAAAATGTCAAACGAGGGTTTAGGTTTTAGGGTTTAGGATTGTTCGAAATGGGGTAACGAAGCTCTTAGCCAACATGGTAGAGTTCTTACATTGTATAGATTTACCATAGATTTAGGGTTTCAAAGATTTAGGGCGAAAAAACTTCAAACGGCCATAACTTTTGATACGGAGCTCCGATTGAGACGCTCCAAAAATGAAAGTTGTTCGAAATGGGGTAACGATGCTCTTGGCCAACATGGTAAAGTTCTTATACTGTAAAGATTTACCATAGATTTAGGGTTTCAAAGATTTAGGGCGAAAAAAGGTCAAACGAGGGTTTAGAATTTAGGGTTTAGGATTGTTTGAAATGCAGTAACAAAGGTCTTGGCCAACAAGGTAGAGTTCTTACATTGTATAGATTTACCATACATTTAGGGTTTCAAAGACTTAGGGTGAAAAAAAGACAAACAAGGCTTTAGGTTTTAGGGTTTAGGGTGAACGGTTGTTTGAAATGGGGTAACGAAGCTCTTGCCTACATGGTAGAGTTCTTACATTGTATAGATTTACCATAGATTTAGGGTTTCGAAGATTTAGGGCGAAAAAACGTCAAACGCGGCTTTAGGTTTTTGGGTTTAGGATTTGGGGTTGTTCGAAATGGGGTAACAAAGCTCTTGGCCAACATGGTAGAGTTGTTACATTGTAAAGATTTACAATAGATTTAGGGCGAAAAAATGTCAAACGAGGGTTTAGGTTTTAGGGTGTAGGGTTTAGGGTTGTTTGAAATGGGGTAACGAAGGTCTTGACCAACATGGTAGAGTTCTTACATTGTATAGATTTACCATAGATTTAGGGTTTCAAAGATTTAGGGCGAAAAAACTTTAAACGGCCATAACATTTGATAGGGAACTCGGATGGAGACGCTCCAAAAATGGAAGTTGTTCGAAATGGGGTAAGGATGGTCTTGGCCAACATGGTAAAGTTCTTATAATGTAAAGGTTTACCAGAGACTTAGGGTTTCAAAGATTTAGGGCGAAAAAACGTCAAACGAGGGTTCAGAATTTAGGATTTAGGGTTGTTTGAAATGGGGTAACGAAGGTCTTGACCAACATGGTAGAGTTCTTACATTGTATAGATTTACCATAGATTTAGGGTTTCAAAGATTTAGGGCGAAAAAACTTTAAACGACCATAACATTTGATAGGGAACTCGGATTGAGACGCTCCAAAAATGGAAGTTGTTCGAAATGGGGTAAGGATGGTCTTGGCCAACATGGTAAAGTTCTTATAATGTAAAGATTTACCAGAGACTTAGGGTTTCAAAGATTTAGGGCGAAAAAACGTCAAACGAGGGTTCAGAATTTAGGATTTAGGATTGTTCGAAATGGGGTAACAAAGGTCTTGGCCCACAAGGTAAACTTCTTACATTGTATAGATTTACCATACATTTAGGGTTTCAAAGACTTAGGGCGAAAAAAAGACAAAAAAGGCTTTAGGTTTTAGGGTTTAAGGTGAAGGGTTGTTTGAAATGGGGTAACAAAGCTCTTGCCAACATGGTAGAGTTCTTACATTGTATAGATTTACCATAGATTTAGGGATTAAAAGATTTAGGGCGAAAAAACGTCGAACGAGGCTTTAGGTTTTAGGGTTAAGGATTTAGGGTTGTTCGAAATGGGGTAACAAAACTCTTGGCCAACATGGTAGAGTTCTTACATTGTAAAGATTTATAATAGATTTAGGATTCCAGAGATTTAGGGCGAAAAAATTTCAAACGAGGGTTTAGGTTTTAGGGTTTAGGCTTTAGGGTTGTTCGAAATGGGGTAACGATGCTCTTGGCCAACATGGTAAAGTTCTTATACTGTAAAGATTTACCATAGATTTAGGGTTTCAAATATTTAGGGCGAAAAAACGTCAAACGAGGGTTTAGAATTTAAGGTTTAGGATTTTTCGAAAAGGGGTAATAAAGGTCTTGGCCAACAAGGTAGAGTTCTTACATTGTATAGATATACCACACATTTAGGGTTTCAAAGACTTATGGCGAAAAAACTTCAAACGAGGGTTTAGAATTTAGGGTTTAGGGTTATTCAAAATGGGTAACAAGGCTCTTGGCCAACATGGTAGACTTCTTACATTGTATAGATTTACCATAGATTTAGGGTTTCAAAGATTTATGGCGCAAAAACTTCAAACGGCCATAACTTTTGATAGAGGACTCAGATTGAGACGCCCTAAAATGAAAGTTGTTCAAAATGAGGTAAGGAAGCTCTGGGCCAACATGGTGGAATTCTTTCATTGTAAAGATTTACCATAGATTTTGGGTTTCAAAGATTTACGTCGAAAAAACAACAACTGAGGGATTAGAATTTAGGATTTACGGTTGTTAGAAATGGGGTAACAAAGCTCTTGGCCAACATGGTAGAGTTCTTACATTGTATAGATTTACCATAGATTCAGGGTTTTAAAGATTTAGGGCAAAAAAACGACAAAACGAGGCTTTAGGTTTTAGGGTTTAGGGTGAAGGGTTGTTTGAAATGGGGAATTGAAGCTCTTGGCCAACATGGTAGAGTTGTTACATTGTAACGATTTACAATAGATTTAGGGTTCCAAAGATTTAGGGCGAAAAAACTTCAAACGATGGGTTTAGGTTTTAGGGTATAGGGTTTAGGGTTGTTTGAAATGGGGTAACGAAGCTCTTGGCCAACATGGTAGAGTTCTTACATTGTATAGATTTACCATAGATTTAGGGTTTCAAAGATTTAGGGCGAAAAAACTTCAAACGACCATAACTTTTGATAGGGAACTCGGATTGAGACGCTCCAAAAATGAAAGTTGTTCGAAATGGGATAACGACGCTCTTGACCAACACGGTAAAGTTCTTATACTGTAAAGATTTACAATAGATTTAGGGTTTCAAAGATTTAAGGCGAAATAACGTCAAACGAAGATTTAGAATTTAGGGTTTAGGATTGTTCGAAATGGGGTAACAAAGGTCTTGGCCAACAAGGTAGAGTTCTTACATTGTATAGATTTACCATACATTTAGGGTTACAAAGACTTAGGGCGAAAAAAAGACAAACAAGGCTTTAGGTTTTAGGGTTTAGGGTGAAGGGTTGTTTGAAATGGGGTAACGAAGCTCTTGCCAACATGGTAAAGTTCTTACATTGTATAGATTTACCATAGATTTACGGTTTCAAAGATTTAGGGCGAAAAAATGTCAAACGAGGCTTTAGGTTTTAGGGTTTAGGATTTAGGGTTGTTCGAAATGGGGTAACAAAGTTCTTGGCCAACATGGTAGAGTTCTTATATTGTAAAGATTTACAATAGATTTAGGGTTCCAAAGATTTAAGGCGAAAAAATGTCAAACGAGGGTTTACGTTTTAGGGTTTAGAATTTAGGGTTTTTCGAAATGATGTAACAAAGTTCTTGGCTAACATGGTAGAGTTGTTACATTGTAAAGATTTACCATAGATTTAGGGTTTCAAAGATTTAGGGCGAAAAAACGTCAAACGAGGCTTTAGGTTTTAGGGTTTTGAGTTTTGGGTTGTTCGAAATGTGATAACGAAGCTCTTGGCAAACATGGTAGAGTTCTTACATTGTGTAGATTTAGTATAGATTTAGGGTGAAAAAAACTTCAAATGGCCATAACTTTTGATAGAGAGATTGGATAGAGCCGCTCCAAAAATGAAAGTTTTTCGAAATGGGGCAACAAAGCTCTTCGCCAACATGGTAGAGTTCTTATACTGGAAAGATTTACCATAGATTTAGGGTTTCAAACATTTAAGGCGAAAAATCGTCAAACTAGGGTTTAGAATTTAAGGTTTAGGGTTGTTCAAAATGGGGTAACGAAGCTCTTGAAAGAGAGCTCGGATTGAGACGCTCCAAAATTGGAAGTTGTTCGAAATGGGGTAACGAAGGTCTCGCGGCAAACATGGTAGAGTTCTTACATTGTAAGTATTTACTATAGATTTAGGGTTTCAAGTATTTAGGGCGAAAAATCGTCAAATGAGGCTTTAGGTTTTAGGGTTTAGGGTTGTTCGAAATGGGGTAACGAAGCTCTGGCCAACATGGTAGAGTCCTTACATTGTATAGATTTACCATAGATTTAGGGTTTCAAAGATTTAGGGCGAAAAAATGTCAAACGAGGGTTTAGAATTTAGGGTTTAGGGTTGGTCAAAATGGAGTAAGAAAGATCTTAACTAAAATGGTAGAGTTCTTACATTTTATTGATTTACAATAGATATAGGGTCTCAAAGATTTAGGGTGAAAAAACGTCAAACGAGGGTTTAGGTTTTAAGGTTTTAGGTCTAGGGTTTTTTGTAATAGGGTAACAAAGCTCTTGTCCAACATGGTAGAGTCCAAACATTGTATAGATTTACCAAATATTTAGGGTGAAAAGACGTCAAACGGCCATAACTTTTGCTATAGAGCTCGGATTGAGACGGTCTAAAAATGAAAGTTGTTCGAAATGGGGTAACGAAGTTCTTACATTGTATAGATTTACCATAGATATAGGGTGTCCAAGATTTCGGGTGAAAAAACGTCAAACGAGGGTTTAGATGTTACGGTTTAGGGTTGTTCGAAATGGGGTAACGAAGCTCTTGGCCAAAATAGTAGAGTTCTTACGTTGTATAGATTTACTATTGATTTAAGGTTTTGAAACATTTTGGGCGAAAAAACTTCGAACGACCATAACTTTTGATAGAGAGCTCGGATTGAGACGCTCCAAAAATGAAAGTTGTTCGAAATAGGGTAACGTAGCTCTTGGCCAACATGGTAGAGTTCTTACATTGTAAGGATTTACCATAGATTTAGGGCGAAAAAACGTCAAACGAGGTTTTAGGGTTTAAGGTGTAGGGTAGTTCAAAATGGGGTAACGAAGCTTTTGGCCAACATGGTAGAGTTCTTACATTGTATAGATTTTCTATAGATGTAAGGTTTCAAAGATTTAGGGTGAAAATACTTCAAATGGTTATAACTTTTGATAGAGAGCACGGATTGAGATGCTACAAAAATGAAAGTTGTTCGAAATGGGGTACGGAAACTCTTGGCCAACATGGTAGAGTTCTTACATTGTAAAGATTTACCATAGATTTTGGGTTTGAAAGATTTAGGGCAAAAAAATGCCAAATGAGGGTTAAGGTTTTAGGGTTTCGGGTTGTTCTTAAATGAGGTAACAAAGCTCTTGGCCAACATGGTAGAGTTCTTACGTTGTATAGATTTTCCATACATTTAGGGTTTCAAAGAATTAGGGCGAAAAAACTTCAAACGGCCATATCTTTTGAGAGAGAGAGCTAGGATTGAGACGCTCCAAAAATGAAAGTTGTTCGAAATGGAGTAACGAAGCTCTTAGCCAACATGGTAGAGTTATTACATTGAAAAGATTTACCATAGATTTAGGGTTTCCATGATTTAGGGCGAAAACACGTCAAACGAGGGTTTAGGTTTTAGGGTTTAGGGTTGTTCGAAATGAGGTAACAAAGCTCTTGGCGAACATCCTATAATTCTTACATTGTATAGATTTACCATAGATATAAGGTCTTAAAGATTTAGGGCGAAAAAACGTCAAAAGAGAGTTTAGGATTAGGGTTTAGGGTTTACAGTTTTTCGAAATGTGGTAACAAAGCTCTTGTCCAGCATGGTAGAGTTAGTACATTGGATAGATTTAACAAATATTTAGGGTTTCAAAGATTTACGGTGAAAATACTTCAAATGCCATAACTTTTGCTAGAGAGCTCGGATTGAGACGCTCCAAAAATGAAAGTAGTTCGAAATGGGGTAACGAAGCTCTTGGCCAACATGGTAGAGTTCTTACATCGTAAAGATTTAAAATAGATTTATGGTTTCAAAGATTTTGGAGAAAAAAATGTCAAATGAGGGTTTAGGTTTTAGGGTTTGGGGTTGTTCGAAATGAGGTAACAAAGCTCTTGGCGAACATGGTAGAGTTATTACATTAAAAATATTTACTATAAATTTAGGGTTTCAATGATTTAGGGCGAAAAAATGTCAAACAAGGGTTTAGGTTTTAGGGTTGTTCGAAATGAGGTAACAAAGCTCTTAGCCAACATGGTAGAGTTCTTACATTGTATAGATTTACCATAGATATAGGGTCTCAAAGATTTAGGGCGAAAAAACGACAAACGGGGGTTTAGGTTTTTGGGTTTAGGGTTTAGGGTTGTTTGAAATGGGGTAACGAAGCACTTAGCCAACATAGTAGAGTTCTTACATTGTATAGATTTACCATATATAGGGTTTCAAAGATTTAAGGTGAAAAAACGTCAAACGAGCGTTTACGTTTTAGGGTTTAGGGTTGTTCAAAATGGGGTAACGAAGCTCTTAGCCAACATAGTAGAGTTCTTACATTGTATAGATTTACCATAGATTTAGGGTTTCAAAGATTTAGGACGAAAAAACTTCAAACGGCCATAACATTTGATAGAGAGCTCGGATTGAGATGCTCCAAAATTGAAAGTTGTTCGACATGGGGTAACGAAGCTCTTGGCCAACATGGTAGAGTTCTTACATTGTATAGATTTACCATTGATTTAGGGTTTGAAAGATTTAGGGCGAAAAAACTTTGAACCACATAACTTTTGATGGAGAGCTCGGATTGAGATGCTCCAAAAATAAAAGATGTTCGAAATGCGGTAACGAAGTACTTGGCCAACATGGTATAGTTCTTACATTGTAAAGATTTACCGTAGATTTAGGGTCTCAAAGATTTAGGGCAGGAAAATGTCAAATGAGGGTTTAAGTTTTAGGCTTTAGGGTTGTTCGAAATGAGGTAACAAAGTTTGTGGCCAACATGGTAGAGTTCTTACATTGTATAGATTTACCATAGATTTAGGGTTTCAATGATTTAGGGTGAAAAAGCTTCAAACTGCCATAACTTTTGATAGAGAGCTCGAATAGAGACGGTTAGAAAATGAAAGTTGTTCAAAATGGGATAACGAAGGTCTTGGCCAACATCATAGAGTTCTTACATTATAAAGATTTACCATAGATTTACGGTTTCAAAGATTTAGGGTGAAAAAACGTTAAACAAGGCTTTGTGTTTTAAGGTTTAGGGTGTAGGGTTGTTCGAAATGGGGTAACGAAGCTCTTGGGCAACATGGTAGAGTTCTTACCTTGTATAGATTTACCATACATATAGGGTTTCAAACATTTAGGGCTAAAAAACTTCAAACGGCCATAACATTTGATCGAGAGCTCGGATTGAGATGCTCCAAAATTGAAAGTTGTTCGACACGGGGTAACGAAGCTCTTGGTCAACATGGTAGAGTTCTTACATTGTAAAGATTTACCTTAGATTTAGGATTTCAAAGATGAGGGGCGAAAAAACGTCAAGCGAGGTTTTAGAATTTAGGGTTGTTCAAAATGGGGTAACAAAGCTCTTAGCCAACATGGTAGAGTTCTTACATTGTATAGATTTCCCATAGATTTAGAGTTTCAAAGATTTAGGGCGAAAAAACTTCAAACAAGGCTTTAGGTTTTAGGGTTTAGGGTGTTGGGTTGTTTGAAATGGGGTAACGAAGCTCTTTGCCAACATGGTAGAGTTCTTACATTGAATAGATTTACAATAGATGTAGGGTTTCAAGGATTTAGGCTGAAAATAGTTGAAACGGCCATAACTTTTGATAAAGAGCTCGGGCTGAGACACTCCAAAAATGGAAGTTGTTCAAAATGGGGTAACGAAGCTCTTAGCCAAGATGATAGAGTTCTTAAAGATTTACCATAGATTGAAGGTTTCAAAGATTTAGGGTGATAAAACGTCAAACGAGGCTTTAAGTTTTAGGGTTTAGGGTTTAGGGTTGTTCGAAATGGGGTAACGAAGCTCTTGGCCCACATTGTAAAGTTCTTATATTGTAAAGATTTCCCATAGATTTAAGGTTTCAAAGATTGAGGGCGAAAAAATGTCAAACGAGGCATTAGGTTTTAGGGTTTACGGTTGTTCGAAATGGGGTACCAAAGCTCTTGGCCAACATAGTAGAGTTGTTACATTGTATATATTTACCATAGATTTAGGGTTTCAATGAATTAGATCAAAAAAACTTTAAACTGTCATAACTTTTGATAGAGAGCTCAGATTGAGACGCTCCAAAAATGAAAGTTGGTCGAAATTGGGTGACGAAGCTCGTGCCCTACATGGTAGAGTTCTTACATTGTAAAGATCTACCACAGGTTTAGGGTTTCAGAGATTTTGGGCAAAAAAACGTCGATCAAGGGTTTAGAATTTAGGGTTCAGGGTTGTTCGAAAAGGGGTAATGAACCTCTTGGCCAACATGGTAGAGTTTTTACATTGTAAAGATTTACCATAGATTTAGGGCCAAAAAACGTCAAACAAGGGTTTAGGTTTTGGGGTTTAGGGTTGTTCGAATAGGGGTAATGAAGCTCTTGGCCAACATGGTAGAGTTCATACATTGTATAGATTTACCATAGATTTAGGGTTTTAAAGATTTCGGGCGAAAAAATTTTAAACGACCATAACTTTTGATAGATAACTGGGATTGAGATGCTCTAAAAATGAAAGTTGTTCGAAATGAGGTAACGAAGCTCTTGGCCAACATGGTAGAGTTCTTACATTGTAAAGATTTACGATACATTTAGGGGTTCAAAGATTTAGGGCAAAAAAAGGTCAAACGAGGTTTTAGGTTTAGGGTTTAGGTTTGTTCGAAATAGGGTAACGAAGCTCTTGCCAAAATGGTAGAGTTCTTACATTATATAGATTTACCATAGATTTAGGGTTTCGAAGATTTAGGGCGAAAACACTTCAAACTGCCATAACTTTTGATAGAGAATTGGGATTTAGACGTTTGAAAAATGAAAGTTGTTCGAAATGGGGCAACGAAGCTCTTGGCGAACATGGTAGAGTTCTTACTTTGTAAAGATTTACGATAGATTTAGGGTTTCAAAGATTTAGGGCAAAAAAACGTCAATCAACGGTTTAGGTTTAGGGTTTAGGGTTGTTCGAAATAGGGTAACGAAGCTCTTCGCCAACATCGTAGAGTTCTTACATTGTATAAATATACGGTATCGAAGATTTAGGGCGAAAACACTTCAAACGGCCATAACTTTTGATAGAGAGCTCAGATTGAGACGCTTCAAAACTGAAAGTTGTTCGAAATGGTGTAACGAATATCTTAGCCAACATGGTACTGTTCTTACATTTTAAAGATTGACCATACATTTAGGGCGAGAAAACGTCAAACGAGGGTTTAGGTTTAGGGATTACGGTTGTTCGAAATGGGGTAACGAAGCTCTTGGCCAATATGGTAGAGTTCTTACATTGTATAGATTTACCATAGATTTAGGGTTTCAAAGATTTAGGGCGAAAAAACTTCAAACGAACATAGGTTTTGATAGAAAGCTGGGATTGTCCAAAAATGAAAGTTGTTTGAAATGGGGTAACGAAGCTCTTGGCCAACATGGTAGAGTTCTTATGTTGTAAAGATATACATAGATTTAAGATTTCAATGATTTAGGGAAAAAAACATCAAACGACCACAACTTTTGATAGAGCTTGGATTGAGACTCTCCAAAAATGAAAGTTGTTCAAAATGGGGTAACGAAGCTCTTGGCCAATATGGTAGAGTTCTTACATTTTATAGATTTATACTAGGTTTAGGATTTCAAAGATTTAGGGCGAAAAAACTTCAAACCGCTATAACTTTTGGTACAAAGCCTGGATTGAAACGCTCCAAAAATAAAAGTTGTTCGGAAAGAGGTAACGAAGCTCTTGGCCAACATGGTAGAGTTCTTATATTATACGGATTTGGTATTGTAGTATTAACGTCATGGTTTGGTATTTAGTGTATAAATGTTAAATGGGACCATTCATCATAAGAAATTCGTTTAAAATATGCTGTCATAAATGGGACTACGCCTAGTTTGTCAAAATAAGAAAAATATGAAACTGCGTAAAAGTACAATATTGTCCCCACATCTTATGTAACACTCTTTTTATACAAAATTTAGGATTTTTTTTCAATATTTATCTATATATCATACACTTAGCATTAATTATAGGAAAAAAATCTATAATTCCACCAACTTTCTAACTTTTATTCACACCTTCAATTTTATACTTCCATATAAGTTTATCAACTACAAGATCTTCTTTCTCCTCCTTCTCTTGCCCATCTACTTCCATCTTTTTTTTCTCAACTCTCTTTTGCTTACAACCATAAGAAAAAAATGGACACTTCAAAACCAACACACATACCCATAAACACCAAAGCTCCAAGTTGTGTAGATGATGGCCATTTTTTCAAAATTCAAAATTTAAGACAACATGGCCAACAAAAACTCAAGAGACGAGTAAGAAGGAGTACTAACAAGCTTTATCAAGAAAGACCAATGAATATGACAGAGGCAAGGAAGGAGATTGCCAGTGCCTTAAAATATCACAGGGCAACCATGAAACTGGAAAATGAACATCAACAACTCCAACTTCATCAACAACATGAATCATCGTCCTTTCAACCTTCCTTTTATTCAAGTTTTAGTCCAGATGGAAGATTCTATGCTAGGAGAAGGCCTAAGATGTATCCACCATACTCAAACAAAATTTCACATTACTTGAATGATTTTTCCTTCTTGTCACCCTTCCCACCCTCTCTCCTACTCTTCCTTTTCCTCGACCTTCTCTTCCTCCTCCTCTTCCTCCTCCTCCTCCAGTTTCAAACTTTTACCCCAACACAATTACATATCCATTTCCTCAACCACCCCCTAAGCTAGAAGCTTCCAATTTCTCACTTTCAAGTAAGATATTGGGATTCAACCTCAATTTACACCATTTCAATAGTTCAGAGCCTACCCTTTTTCTTAATGACAACACTTTAGGCCATACCCTTTTTCCTAATAACTACACTTTAGATTCTACTATTTTACTTGACAATAACACCTTAGATACAACCCTTTTGCATGATAACATTTTATATTATACCCATATGCTTAATAACAACACTTTGGATCCTACACCTGTGTTTACTAACAACATTTTGGATCCTACCCCTTTGCTTAACACCAACATTTTAGAACCTACCCTTTTGCCTGACAACAATAACTCATCATTGTGCTCTTACTCATCTGCATCATTATCTTTCTCTCCATTTGTGACTAGTCAAGATGTTCCTTTGATTGGAACATCACAGTCACAAGGAGAAGGGGTTTCCATAGTGATAAATACCACTCAATCCAATAATACAACCCAAGCTAGTGGAAGCATGCATGTAGCCATGGATGAAGAAGGCGTGGAGGAGATCAAAGCATTGAGTGAGCAACATCAAATGGAATTGGATGACAATATAAGTATGGTCACTTCAGTTTGGTGGTTCAATTGCATACAAAAAATGGAACAAAATGCACTTGCAGTCAACAATGAAGATGAAACATGTCACGGGATCTTTGATGAGGAACTTGGATTTTCTCTATGGGAAAATTAATACTCGATAAGACAAGCTTACAATAGTGAACTCCTGGAATTTATTCCAAGATATTGCTTTACTATGGTAAGTTCAATATATATGTTTTGTTACTTTTTTAAAAGAAAAAATGTCATAAGCAGGAAAAGTCAATAAGGATGAAAAAAGTTTGCGAGGTCTCTGAGATGAATGTAGAAAAAAAATATCTAGTGATAATATAGTATATGTACTTGCAAAATTTTTCACTATGTATGAAGTTGCATCTTTTATGTTATATGTTGTTAATAAGCAAAAACATAAAATGCATGTTACTCTCCCTTTTCCTTCTATTACATGCATATGATTTTACTTTATTTTTATAAATTATCTTTATATCCTTCACTATTTGAACTAAACTCTTCTTTAGATTCAATGAAGCACAACCAGATTTAATGAAGCACTTGCGTGGATTTCTGGCATTAACAGGCTATTATAGGCACTTCACTTTATAAAAGGGTATGCTACAATTTGCAGCAACATTAACAGATTTATTGAAAAACAATGATTTTAAATGGTCTTTAGCAGTCATAGTGAAAACGAATCAGAGAAATTGAAACAGAGAAATCTTATTAACTCTTTATCTGAAAACAAAAGTGTATTACAAGTTTTTATATATAGTTGTATACTTATATATTCTTAATTGGACAGCTTTACACTTACTCTTATTAGCACACCCCTTAAGGAGAACATTTTGGAAGAAAAAAATCTTCACATTAAGTTTACTTAAGAAGAAAAATTCTTCACATTGAATTTGATTTTGAAACAGAAGCATTTGTTCCTTTTAAGTCAAATTCTATATTTAAGAAAATTTTTCACTGCACTCTATATCAGCCTTAACTATTTCACAGTTATTTTTAATAAAATTAAAATTAAACCTGTCAGGCCTGAACCTTTTTCTTCATCATACTCCCAGACTGTCTCTCTAACCTCATCTTATCCTTCTAATCAACCATTTATTATCTTCCTCTATAATCTCCTAATTCCATATTTTTCATATAATAGAAACTTTATTGCATAAAAAATTATATAATAAACTTGAATATAAAAATTCATACATTCATCATGTATTTCAAATTATACTTCTCCGCATAAGATTTAATAAAATATCTTTGTAAAATTACAAATAAAATAAAATGAAGCTTCTCCATCACAATTCACTGGGACTCACACAACCTGCCAAATTCTCTGCTCCCGTGTAATATACACGATCATCGCAGTTTTAAAAACAAAACAAACAACACACAAAAAGAAGGGTAAGCTAGAGAGTTTTCAAAACAATATATATTTTCATAAATTTGATTTCTATCTCAACAAAACAAAGACACTAGACTCTACTTCCAGAAGACTCTCGTGCATTGAGTTAGACTAGAGGTGTGCACCTGTCATATACCACCTAACTGTTCCGAACAGTTTATTCCGATCGGGCTCATATTTCAAACCTCGAACCCCATATGCACAGGGTTAATCCATATGTCCTACTCCGATCGGGCTCATATTTCAAACCTCGGACAGGACCATATGAACCTCCTTCGACTCTTCACCAACTGGTAATCTTCATCCATGTGAATCCAATGTACCAATAGAGTCAGGATACCTCCTTAGGAATCCCTAAACAATGCACATCCTAATAATCTCAACACGGGTATCTCCTTTCCTGAAGATACTATGTCTCAATCACACACCACATCATTCACAAACAATGATACTACATAATACAATACATTAACATTCATCCAATTTATTAATAGACAATTAATTACAATGTTTATGAAAAATAATCAAACTAGTTTCCCTTACCAAATATCAACATTATAAATAAATTTCTAGTTCAAAGGAGACAAGCATTTATAAAACTATGCAACTAGCTTCCCTTACCAAATATCAACATTATAAATAAATTTCTATTTCAAAGGAGACAAACATTTATAAAAACATACATGCAACTAGCTTCTCTTACCTTTATAGAGTAGAGATACTCAAAAACCCTAAAATCACAGACAACGTAACTCTGTTCAAGAATCTGATCGGACACTCTTGATCTGCTCAACGCTAAGAATCTAGGAGTGTCCTCTGATTGTCAATCTGATAACTTATGAGATCACCAATCTAGAGAGAAGGTAGAAACTTTAAACAGAAATTGTTTGAGAGATGGTGGTTTTCATAAAACTGTATATCTTCTTAAAAAGAGAGAGTTGGTAGTTTTTATTAGAATAAAAGAGAGTATCTTTTTAGAGAAATAAAATATCTTCTTAGAGAGAAAATATCTACTTAGAGATAATTGGTGGTTTTTATTAGAACAAAATAGAATATCTTCTAAGAGAGATAGAATATCTTAGAGAGAGAGAGTTGGTGGTTGTTATAAAAATAAAAAGTAAATAACTATCTTTTATTTACTTAAATAACTCTTCTGTTAAAAAACTATTTAACTGTTATTAAATTTATCTCTAAAATTAAATTTTATTCTATAACTATTTTTTAGGGTATTAGAGTTTACATATCTTTATTAATATCAATTACAATATTATTAATATATAATAAATATATACTAATTTATGTTTATTAATTAACTTTATTTATATATACATAATATAATTTTGTTTAGTAATACCTTTTTAAAAAATATGAACGTTAGTTTTCACACATATATATATATATATATATATATATATATATATATATATATATATATATATATATATATATATATTATATGTTTTTTATTTGTATATTATGAAAGTTCATAAAGTTAGATTATTAATTAAATACCACATTCAACATTTTGATAATTTCAAATTCTCATATGTAATCAAATTGAACTGTAAAAATAGGACGAAACAAATATTTAAAAGATTAAATTTGTTCAGTAAAGAAGGGTTTAAAATAACAAAACTGCTATATTTGAAGAATCAAAAATTGCAATTAAGTTGCATTGATAACATTAATGTCATTAACAACACATAGACCAAATTTATTAAATATTAAATGAACACAATTAAGACGAACAAGTTGATATTGTTGTAATAATTAAAAGACTAAATGTGTGCAGTTCAAATTTTGAGGGACAACAATTCTCTTATAACAATTTTTGAAAGAAAAAAAATATAATTAAACACCTGATTTATAAAATTGATAAGGATAAAACTATATTTTTTGATAAAATTTTTAAACCATGTCATTAATCAAATTTTCCTTTGTACACACAAGTTTTAAATTTTTCTGCATTTTTATTTCTACAAAAATAAAACCATAAATATGTACTCAAAAGTGGTGCAACAAGATTATAAATTAAATATAGGTTGAACATATTTTTAATCTTCCATAAGATCTAATTGTGAAATTATAGGCTTCTTAATCTTTTATTTTTATAATTATGTCACAATAAATATTGTCGTTAGTTCCGTGACAATTAAAAGCATGATTTTGAGCTTTTGAAACTCCCTACAAATTGGATCCATGAAATAAATATTCATATTTAAGTAAATATTAATATTTTAGTGATAATCTAAATAATAATCTAAATGCTGTAAATTAAGATATAAGGTAATGGAAATTAAAAATAAAATTAAGACATTCAATTATGTAGATATCCTGGATTTCGTTTTTCAATTGTGAATTTCTTTTATTAAATTTAGATCTGGATTGTCTGAACTATCTTCCTATACCTCCATAGGAAATATGATGTTACAGAACTGCCCTAAGATCAAAAATTTATTAAACTTGTTTTTTTTTGTTCTTTTTAGAACAACGAAGAATGAAATAAATGGGAACACTTAAGGGGTGCTCCAACCCTACTACAAAACCAAATAGCAAACTCTCCTCCACCACCCATGCTACCAAGAGAACAAGCTCCACAATTGACCTACATAGTGTACATGGGATAATACAACAGTAAGAAATTGAGGTAACCAAACTAAACATAAAAAAACAAACTACTTAATTCGAAAAACACATGATCAAACTAGGAGTAAGAAAGCATAGTCCCTGACAACTTCCAATTGCATTGATAGGCCACCAACTAAGTAATCGAGATAAATGTCCATCATATTGTGCTTCAATTAACTTTCGCATGCATTCCTACTACCATATACTCCTACTTTAGCCGAACAGACCTACAAAACACACACCCTTATGCCAACTCCCCTAGATCTCACTATTATATAAACACTCAATCAACGATAGATAACCCAACCTACCAAACTCACACAGCCAATATAATGATTAAGAAGTATTTTGCAGATATATTATAGGACAAAGAAGCCAGTCTGATACACAATAGTTTCCACTCTGCCATCTAAACTTATTCCAAGACCAAACCTTAAGTTGTGCTAATGTAAAGATTTCCACATCGTCCACTATCCCACTGTTAAACTCTATTTTATTCCTATGCATCCAAATTTCCCACACTATAGCCACCCACATACCCCTCCAAAATACATTTATCTTCTGACTAAACCTTGAGAGAAAAAAGCTTTGAAAGTGGTTTATAATATAATGATTCCTAACAAAAGAGATTCCTAACCACCTATCACAATTATCCCACACGTTTTGCACCACTTCACAACTAATGAGAACATGCTGAGCAGCTTCCTCAAACTTCTTAGATAGACGACATAAGTTACTAGGGACTGCAGCTCCTCTCTTATCCAGGCTAAGTCTAGTAGGTAGTTTTTCCAACATAGCCCTCCATACACACAATTGAGCTGAACCTACAACTTTAAGGCTCCACAGTTCCTTGAACCACTTACCACTTGTAGAGCTAGCAAATTCGTTTAGGACCCTGTAGCCAGAACCCACTGTGTATGTTTTCAGGTCACCCACACCCCAAATTCTCTTATCCACACTGCCCCTTTTCCACCTAATAGAGTTCAAAAGAGAAATCAGTTGCCCATATTGATCCTCTTCCCACACGAACAACTGTCTCCTCCACGCTAACTTCCACAAGAAAACATCATTCTCCCCAGTAGTAGCCCATTCTCCCACTTCACTAATCACAATGTATTTTTCCAGTGAAAGTGAATACAATCTAGGAAATCTCTCTTTAAGTGAAACATTACCAATCCAAATATCATCCTAGAGTCTAATCTTCTTTCCATCACCCAATTCCCAAGCAATCCTACTAAGAAACTAATTATGTTGATCAATTGAAAGACCAATTTTTCTTAGATCCCGCCACCAGCTAGAGGCTTTCTGATCCCCTGTAGACCCTATCAACTTTCACCGTCATGCACCAACTTCTTCCACTCTTCTATCCTAAACCCTTTCCTCCTCAACCAACCTCCATGTTCGTATTGAGATATGACAAATTTTAATTTGAAATGAAAAATTATAATACCGAATTATATAATCTGAAAAGTAATTTTTATTTTGGATTAATTTTCAAAGATTGTAGAATCTGTAATATACTTTTGGGTTTCAAATTGTAAGAATATAAAAATATGTTACAAATTCTACAATTTGAAAGTCAATCTAAAATAAAAATTATTTATTTAATTATATAATTTGTAATCGTAATTTTTTATTTTTAGATTAAACTCTCGTATCTTAATCCCAAACTCATTCATTGTTCTGAATTTTATCAATTTGAAAATCAAAATTTTAAACCAAACACATATCACATTGTACAATTTGGTCTGCAAACAAAAAAACCAAATCGCAAAAGTATACTTCAACCCTTTCCACAACCACTCAAATTACCTATAATAACCATAAAACAACACCACGATCACAAGAGAAGTGGCTAACGACCATCCCACAATTTAGCAACCACACTCTTCAACACCCACAAAAACAAAATGCATCACCATTATTAGTATCCTCACCCACCTTCTTTTTTATTTTTAATTTTAAGAAGACTATTTCAATTTTTTCACCTTGCAATACAACAAATTATATATGGAGGTACACGAATATATTATATTGTTTTTTGATTGAGTTTTATTTTTTGTTCAAAATCATACAACTTTTTGTACATTAAAAATTGATATTGGCAAGTTTGAATTAGTCTACCAAAATGAAACTTTGTTAGCAAATGTTGAAAATTGCCCATAAATGTTAAGCTTAATCAAATAATAAATCCAAATTAAGGTTTACTATGACACATTGATACAAATAATAATATAATGATATCCAAAAATAAAAACCTACACATTGCAAGAGAGAGTAAAAGGGTAACTAATTCATAAATTATGGAAAAAAGTGAAGAGCAACATTAGAATGTTGTAGATATATCAGTCTTCCAATATTTAAAAATGAAAGCATTGTCATTATTACCTTCTTTGTTATATCTTACTGTCTAAGATCCTTTGTAAGTTTAGATATTTAGAATTTGAGTTTTAGGACTTCACTCATCTCTACAAAACCTTTGTAAGGTGAGAATTGCCTAAAGATATAAAGCTTAGTTAAGCCATATGTATAGTCAAATGATGTTATTACAATCTCTAATAATATAATTCTACTATTACAATCAGTAATTGTTGTCCTACCACTTCAAGACTCAGTAGGAATCTATGGTGTGTTTAGAAATTAACCATACTAATTGTTAGTACTTTCACAAGTCTAATGATTTGATGAAGCCATGCAAGACAAGCCCAACAAGACAAAGCAAGCAAGCAATTAGATGTGGTTTAGGTCTTGGTCTGGTGTGAGTCGGTTTAGGCTTGATTGGCAAAGAACCTATGCATAGTCGAGGAGAAGTCCAACAACTCAATGGTCTAAAAAGTGTTTAAAAATCTAAACAAAAAGAGTTAGCTAAGTTTTGGTTCAAACTGGTTTTTAAATACTGCACTGGGAAAAAAATAAAGCGATTTCCGTATTCATGAAATCGAGTTATTCGATGCTTGCAAGAATTGAATTAATTGTTTTTTGAAAATAGAATTGGTGCTTTTTCTTCTATAAAAATAGCAAGGTTTCTAACATGCACCATAATACTGACACACTGAAAAACAAAAATTGAGAACCAATACAGCAGAATACTGTGAAAAATATTCTTTGGCAATTGAGAGTTTCTTGGGAAAAATCAATTGAGGTTTTTTGTTGAAGAGTAACGTTTAACCAACACTGTGCTATTGGAGTTCTTCAACACTGTGCAAAGGCCTCTTCTATGCGCCAATCAGGGAGTTTTTTCTTTACCATTCTTAATCCCTTTTTGTATCAAGATTTGTGTAAATTGATTGTAAATCTGTGAAACATTTGAATAGTGTATTGTTATAGGCTATAAGTCTTAGCCTGTGTGTGATTCTGACTTCAGTGGGGACTACGGGGAGTAGGTGCTCAATTCAGTGGGTGTTTGATTCTTATGGGGAGTAAGAATTGTGTAATTGTTTGAGTTTGAACAATTGATTAAAGTTAGTGAAATTTTCTTTGCTTGAGGGGCAAATGAGACTAGGTGTAGCCCTTGAGGAAGGGTGAACCAATATAATTGACTGTGTTCTGTTGATCTTGACCCTTCTCTATCAATTTTGTATCATTCTTGCACTGCCCATTGAGTTTAATTGAAAGATTGAATTAATTCCTGGTAATCTTGATAAAACTGGTTTAAGTTCTTTGCTGGAAATTGAATTTGTTCCTTATAACTTGAACTTGTTTTTGGTTCTGATAAATCTGCTGTAGTTGGCAAAGAAATTTTGCATAACAGATTGTTTCTTTTCAAATTTTGTATTACATATAAAATTCTAGATCTGTGATTTTATAAAGAATTGAAACTCTGTTTGAATAGGTGTAGTATTGCAGAATTGGTATTCTTGTTCTGAGTTCTTAGTATAATTGGACAATTGAATTTGCATTCTATATAATTCTCAAGTTTGTATCAACTGCTAAAATTGAGTCCTGATTTTGATAATTAACCTCTGCAGTCTTGTTGGTGTTAGGAGACTTTATCAAATCTGCTAATATTGACTGAAATTAACATAGAGCTTTGTTAAGTATTTCAAACTGGTATTTTGTAATTTTGTTCTTCCTTGCTCTTAATCAAATTTGTAACTTTGTGTGATTCATTTTTTAGTGTAGTATTGCTCTAGAATCTGTGTGAATTTGATCTGCATAAGGTGTTGTTGTGTGATTGTGATTCATTTCTTAGTGTAGTATTGCTCTAGACATTTGAATGCTTAGTAAATAACTTCTGCATTGATGTAACATGTATCCTTGTATGTTTTGATGTTACGGATTGAATGAGTTATTGTGAATGATATGGAATGGTGATCGATACATAGTATCTTCAGGAAAGGAGATACCTATGTTGAGATTGTTAGGATGTGCATTGTTTGAGGATTTGTCTAGAAGGAGGTATCCCGACTCTTCTAGTATATTGGAATCATATAGAAGAAGATTACTAGATGGTGAGAGTCGATGGAGGTTTGGATTGAGTGACTGCAATTTAAAATATAACTAGTAAAAAAAGTCTCAGGGAAACTAACCTTGTCATACAAGATTAATCATTGGGGGTTGTGTGGATTCACAGTTTGGAGTTGTATGACAGGTGCAAACCTCTAAGTCTAACTCAATGCACGAGTCTTCCGGAAGTAGAGAGTCAATGTGAGTCAGTATATGTATGAGATAGTTATTATAGAGATATGATAATGTCTTTAGCATTGAGATTCATTAAAGTTTTTCAAATTGCGAAAACTATTTTCAGAGGTCTAAATTGAAGAAAAATCTTTCAAAGTTCAATTCATAGAAAACTATTTTCAAAAATCTTGAACTCAACCTAAAACGTTTTCACTAATTTTTGTATCTATGATGAAAATACATGTCATTGGCGATCTATGTAAGAGATGTATTGAAGATAATATTTGATGTTGTTAGATCAACTCTACAAGAAACTGAGCAGGAAATACTGAATTCCTTTACTAAATTTGTTGATCAGTTAGCATCAGTAATGAATGAGGTACTTGTTAATTATAGATTGAAGATTATTCTATGCTATTTATTTCACTTAGGTATGTGATAAAGGGAACACCTTGTAGGTGAAGTTCTATTATTGACTCCCATGCCTCCTGTTATTGTTCATGTACCAACAACATTCGATATAATTTTTTTCCTAGTTAATTTTGCATGTATTGGATGCATATATAATTTCTAGGTCAATAGGATAAATAAATATGAATAACTTTGTGGAACTTTGTGATCATTGACTTTTAATGACTAATAATGATGGACAAGTATGAAGCAAACCTTAGAATGGTTGAATGTTGTGTTTCAATGTAAATTTGATCATGATGCTTAAAAAGTAATTTACGTATTAATGAGTGCATAGGTGTCTGCATACTTCTTTATACTTAGATATTTATATGTCAGGTTTCACAAGGAGTATCAGAGTTCAAGCTAACACCATCTGAAAACCGTGATTGCTTTAAAAGTTCATACAATGTGGAGCACACACTATTCGATTGTTTAATTCTCTATACTTAGAACTTGTTCTTGAACTTATAACTTATTCTTGAAAGTAACTTTAAGTGGTAACCACATCTCACCATGCATTCAAGTCGAACTTCCTTGCATCCTCCTTTTGTACCATACTTCTGTTCATCACAGTAAAATTTTCCTCTTTACTGGAATTTGCCTTTCTGAATCATCATGTCATAATTCACATGTAAAATTGCTTTGTATGAATTTCAGTTTAACCATTCTAAAATTCTTGCAGGAATAGCAGATTTTCTAGTTATTTCTCTATTTGAAATTTTCTTTTCACAAACACTTTCAAGAGAGAAAAATAAGATTTTTTCACTAGCTACTAAGATAATTTGATTGTGAGATCAGGGAGCAAGGTGGGAAGTGGGTAAATTGTATACTCCTGCAGATGCTGTTGTTCAAGGACTTACATATCTTTCTTTGAATGAGACCAAGATTCTTGCCAGAACTATTAGCGACTGGTTTAGACAATACGAGACTTGAAGTGAAAGGAAACACTTATAAGTTGTTAATTTTAGGTATAAGATGTCTTGAAACTTTGAACCTGATGATAATTGAAAGCCTATGTGGTGTACATAACTTTAGGTTAAGATAAATATTGGTAGCTTATATCATTTATTGGATTCATGCTTATCTTCATATGTCATTTTTTTTGTTAAGAATTTAGATGTATTTAGAGTCTAAAGTCAAATAAAAATAATTCCATAGTATAATTGTATTATCAAAGTATTCTAATTATAATTATATTTAGGATATATTTTTAGAAACATTTCCCAAAGAATTTTCAGAAAAGAAAAAAAAAGAAAAAGTTAAATCAGTTTTTCTTTTGTAATCTTAGTATTATTGTAGGTTGCAATAATTTTATTGCAGAAAAAGAAATACTTTAATAACACCTATATACAGATTTACATTATAATGAACCATCAAATATAGAGTAAAAAAAGAAATAAATTAATGTGTTAAGTATTTTCAACTAAATTTATCATCATGTGTTATTTAGATGTTAAATTTGTTAGAATATTATTATTATGGAAACAAATCAAATCAGTAGAATATCAGAGATAATCAAGAGAATATAAGAGAATATCGATAAGAATATCAGAGAGATAATCAAGGGAGTATCAAAGATAATCAAGGGAGTATCAGAGAATATCAGTAGAATATCAGAGAATATCAAATGTATTTATTTAGAATAATTTTCATATTTCGTTTCCTAGAATTTTATATTAAGTGAGCTATTGTAAACAATGAGCTACACATTCAATAAAAAAAACCTTCTTCCATGTTATCATATTATTCGTTCTTTCTTGTTCATAGTTATCATATCCTTGTCCAACTTTTCTTAACCCTCGATACCATCGCAAGATGGTATTAGAGTGGTGTTAGATCCTGGAAACTTAAAAACCAACATCATTGTTCCATTACCCCTTACACCCAAAAAACCAAAAATGTCATTTTCAGATGATGAAATTGGCAACAACATGAATCAAAACCAAAATAACTCCTCAACCATTACTGATGAGCTAACTTTGCAAATTGCACATATGCTTCGTAATGGCCTAGGGATTCAGCAAACACAATCCAATCTTGACAATTTGTCAATTGGTTTCAAATTAAATGGAGACAATTATCTATTGTGGGCAACACTCATGAAAAAGCTATCAGTGGCAGAGGAAAGAAGAGTCATCTTACAGGTATACCTCTGGCACCAGAAGAGATAGAACCAGCATATGAAAAATGGGAACAAGCAGACCAAACTGTCTTCACCTAGATAATTTAGAATATTGAGATTAGTTTGATAAACAATGTTTCTCAGTTCCCAACCGCCAAGGCTTTATGGGAGGGATTGGCGACTACCTATGGAAGTGGCATAGACCCGATGCAAATCTATGATTCACATCGAAAAGCAAACACACAAAAACAGGGAAAGGATACCTTAGAGGATTTCTAGATGGCGATTGACAGAAAGCAACCGAACCCTATGAAATGTGTTAGCACCAGTGGACTGCTGCAGTGATTTGATGAATTCAACCAAGTGAAGATGCTCTAGATCATGTGAAGGATGGATGAAGATTTCTTGAAGTTTGAAGACTTGAGTCTAGGATCTAGAAATGTG
>Ga0209489_100854_pt1 | contig 60930 bp, 30 predicted proteins | sample SiratrowhiteBW_FD_187527 | JGI IMG/M metagenome (GOLD analysis project Ga0209489, IMG submission 187527) | Root nodule microbial communities of legume samples collected from California, USA - Siratro white BW (SPAdes) (version 2) | ecosystem: Host-associated > Plants > Roots > Nodule | place... | reverse complement strand
TTTTTTTTTTTTTTTTTTTTAACTCATTCTAATTATATTAATGCATAAGCATCTTTTTGGGATTTTATAATTATTTTTTACTTATTTTATCTTTTATTTTCTTAATTAATTATTATTTTAACATTATTTAGTTGTATTAGAATATATTTATTAGACATATTTGTTTTAGATTACGTGTTTGTGTTGCCTATTAATATTTATTATATTTATTTGATGGATTTATTTCAAATTACATGTTTATTAATATGTTTGTTTTGCTTGTATTGTGATTTATTATATTTATTTGACAAATTTGTTTCAGATTACATGTTTATTCTAATTTGGTTGGTATAAAATTTCTTTATATTCATATGATACGAATATCTTAATTTTTCTTAATCTAGTGTTTGGGTAGATTGGGAACTATTACTATAGTCTCTCAAATTTAAGTGAAAACTTATTTAAAGTAACTAAAAGTTGTTTAACGAATACTTGCTTAAGATAGGTTAGAAACCTGCCTATCATTATAAGTTTCAAAATCTGAAAAAATAAAAAAACTTGTTTAAGATAGATCGAAAACCTACCTATCATTATAATATATAGAAAACATAAAAAGATATAAAAATAAAATATTTACGGTTGGTAAGTTTGATCTATTATAAGATTAATAAATAATCTATAACTCTTAATTGAATAAAATGTTAGTAAAAACCTTTGATTACAAATAACAAAGCATTTATATTTTTTACTAATAATATTATAAAATAAAATATATTAAAACTAAGAATAAACTATATTTCAATTGATCTAAACAAATAGAAAATTCATTTATTTTTATGATAAAAATTATAATATTTTGTTTAGAAAAAATAATAATTTATATACATATATATGTTTGTGTTAATTTGAAATATCGAGGACTAAGGCCCCATACGGTTGGAAAAATTGTCAAGGACATAAGAATATATCACAGATTAATCTTTACATATAGTATAATTATTGTTTTTTAAATGAAAAATTTATAGATATTATATGAAAATACATTAGAATTAGGGACTATGAAAGACCAATTTAACACAGATCAAAATAGACATAGACATTAATATCTAAAATATAAGACAGGTTTTTATATAAGTCTATGTGTAAATTATGTTATTTAACTGATGGAAATTTAAATTAAAAATACAATTTATATAACTCATGTTCTAGAAGCACATGTCTGGTTTCAATTAAAACAAAATTCACATCAAACCATATAAAAAACGGAGAAACATCTGGTATTAGTTTTATTTTAGGGCTTCAACCTTCACGGGCTCCTACGCACATGCAAAGCTTTTCAATTCTCATATAATAATTACACTTAAAAGATAGAAAAAGTGAATGCTATTAGTGTTTTAGGCCATTGGAATTGTATCTAAAAATGGAAAAAAAATTATTGAAACGTGGACAAAAAATAAGTTCACTTATGGTTTTTAATAAGTTTCAATAATTTTTCTTTTAAAAGATTAATTGGTGTTCCTTAAAACACTTGCTAACAGATTCACAGATAAAACATTATAAAATATGTCTCTTAATAGTTAAAATAATTAGTTAAATCTTACAAAAAGTAAGATAGTAAAAATATAATAATATTTATAATGTAAGTTTATTTTTTAAATTGTATATAATAGTGTTTAAGTGACTACCAACTTACTTGGTTAAAAAAATACGTGTCCAAACTGTGCCCAGGACATATCCAAATTGAAAAAATATATAATTAGCACGTAGATGAAAAGCATACCACACATATAAAAAATATATTATCCAATTGTGTCTAAAATCATATCTTACACAACCATACTTAATTTTTACAGCCTGATATAATTATGTTAGTTTACAATGATGTTTGTGGCTAATAAATTTAGAGATAAATAATGATTTTGAAGGATTTAATAATTATTGTGGCTGCAGTGCATGGATATGGAAGCAGAATTTTGTGGAAGATAATAGAGTTTTGGCTTCACAAAATTCTCTGCCAGTAGAGTTGCAAACAAAAAAGTTGATAAGAAAAAGCTGTGCTGTCACTCTTTGCGTGGTCAGCTCAGAGCTTCTAGTTCTAGTTATGTCTCCCTACCATCTCTTCGGCTGGAAAGATAAGTTTGCTTATGGGGAATTCATCAGAAATCCATAAAATCGATTACATTAGAAATAAAAATATGAAACAAATTCAATTTAATCATTTTTGTTTGATGTGTTTAATCTGGAGTTTAAATAAATTAATTACAAAAAGTAGATGGATTCACCCGCAAAATGGATATTAGAAAAAAATATGATGCAAATTTAATTAAATTATTAATTTTATCTGTTTAATCTACGTTCTAAATTAACTTAACCCAAATCGATAAATCAACTGACCCATTTTATAGAATACTAATTATGTTTTTTTTTAAATATAGATATTATAATAAAAATATTATTTTTTTTATTAAAAAACATGTATAATATAATTTATATATCCAATTGTTATGTTTAAAATTTAAAATACCTTTTATTAATATAACTTAAATTTTTAAAAAATGTTATTTTAATTTTTTTATTTAAATTCATTCTTTTAAGATGAATGAATCTGATATAAAGTCATACAGTATAAATTTGCTTAGTAACTTTGGATTTTTTATACCGATTTTGTAAATTTATTTTAAGATCCTTCAAAAGTCAATAACTTTTTTAAAAAAATAAATAAAAATAATTTTATTAAAGATTTAACATTGACTAGATATTAGACATTTTAAATAATTTATAAATAAATATAAATATTATTTTATAAATTGATTATAAAATTAAATTAGGTTTAAAATTTATTTTTAATATAATATTAAAGTTTATTCTAATACAATTATTGATCAGACTATTTGTTATTGAGCTATATTATCAAATTATTTTTATATATAAATTTCACATTTGAATTGATAAATATTAAAGTTAAAAACTTCACTTTATAAATATTTTTTAAATCAAAATAAGTTTAAAATTAACTTATTATATATTTTAAAAATCTCGTATTTAAATATAAGTTTTATTTAAATCAAGGTAGGTGTCTTTTATAGAATAATAATAGAAGATATGATTTTAGTATTAATATTATTTTATAAAAATCATGCATGTTTTCTTTTTTAAAATTTTCTTAATAAATTGAATGAAAGCGTATATGAAGGGAGAACTTAATATATTTTTTTTTTCATTTTACTGATGCAATTATGATGAAATACCTGAAATAAGATAGAAATTAAGATGAAATGACAAGTAGAAGTAGGTACTTCTTTTAATGAAAAAAAAAACACAAAAATCATTATACGTACATGACGTATTGTCCTGTATATGTTCCTGTTATTGTAGAACTTTGACCTGAGCCAAGTAAAGCAATTTCAAATAGTTTTGAACTCCCTTTGCCCAACCCATTCTGAGCGTGGACCACATAAAATTTATCATATATGATTTTATTAGCACACTTTTCAACAAAAATGATACGTGAAGCTCAAGAACTAAGTAAAGATGGTAGTTACATACACTTAATAAAAAGGAGGCTTTGTTCAAATCCAAATCCTTGATAACTATTCTGATCTTCAGCACTTAAGTTTGAAGAAGTGCAAACTGCACCAATTACAAGAATAAAGGCACTTTGTAATTCAATTTATTAAACAAATTTAAAAATAAAATAAAAAATCCTACCATTATATACAACTTTTATAAAAGAAATTAAAAAAAAAATTAAATTGAATTCGTGCTGCTTATAATATAGTTTAAGTAAAAAATGAAAACATCTAATGTAAGTGTATAATTTTTTTTTTTGTCAAAATCGTCTTTTAAATAAGATTTATCTGCTTTTATTTCAAATAAATAAATATATCAATTTTAATAAATCTCTAAAAATATTAAACCTAATCAGTATAAAAAATGTAATTTTGCATTCTTTATCTATATCCTATCTTTATGTATTGGAATATAATGTATTAAAAAGTATGTCATGTGGTGGTTGTCCCAAAGTAGTTTTTTAGCATAAAACAAGTATAAATACGACAGTATATATTAATGCTGTATTTATTAAGAATGTTTTGTCTTTTTACATGTAAATGTTTTTTCTTTTTATATTTAAATGTATAGATATTATTTGCGTAGAACATGATAACAAAGAGAGGCACCTATACTGACTTTGCTATCTAAAATAAAGTAACTATTTAATAATTATCTTTTATTGCCGCCATCATTTATCTCGGACTGGAATATCTAAATCTTTTATATATTTATTTACAATTTTTCTTGAATAATAATATTTTAAAATATTTACCCAATAAAAACCAAGTGTATATAATTTATCAAAATAAATATTTTTTGGTGTTGATCAACTACCAAATTCTGACCTTGAAATCCTTTGTTTCTACTATCCCTGAAATGTCTTCTTTCTAAGTTCTCTTATTCTTGATTGCCTGATATGGGTTAAAGTAATTGGTAGCAAATTGCCCAACAAAGACATCTTGATCGGAATGGACATTTATTCTGCAGCCCACAAACTTTCAAGAGATCAGAGATAAGCTAGCCTCATTATGTGCAGACAACAATTTGATTTTCAAATTAATACTGAATTCTAATATAGTTTTTCAGTTTTTTCCAGAAAAAATACCAGAAAGATTAATTTAATAAATAATTAATAAAAAACAAATAATAATAATAACAAGAAGAAGAATAATAAGAAATTCTATTTTTATTTTGTTATTAAGTTTTATATGATAAATTAAATTAAAAATAATTTTAATAACAAAATAATTTAAAAAATAATAAAAAATAAAATTATTAAATATTTAAGTAATTTAAAAAATTATATAAAATTATATTAATAACAATAATAATATATTTGATCCTTATGGGGTTAGGTGGTATATTTTAGGTCCAAAATAAAATTATAGAAGTGCTTTAACTGTTAAAAGTCCCTGGTCATACTCTTCATTTATTAGCAATAACTAAATTATGTTTAAATTTAATACCAAAATACCTCATACAATAAATATAAATATGAAGTATTAGAATTTGGAAAAAAATAATAATTTTATTTAGACTAATCAAGAACGATAAAAAATCTCAGTAGCTAAAACAAATTCACACCTACCATAAAGTATTTGACAACATGTAGTATCAAAATATGTTTTTCCAATATAAAAAAATGACATATTATACATGAATAACTTTTATTAGAAAATGAAAAATACTTTTTGACACTCACAAAAATGACATATTATACATGAATAATTTTTATTAGAAAATGAAAAATACTTTTTGACACTCACTTTTTTAATAACGCAATCCTTTTAATAATAAAATATTATATTTTGATAATAAAAATAAAAATATATTTTTTTAAAATAAAACAATAATATATATAATTATTGGATAGCTATATAAAATATAAAAGTAATCAAAAACTATAATCACAAGAAAAATTGGATATAGCGAAATTATATTTAACATTCATTTCCAGCAATTTTAACCTTTGTCAATTACGGACGATTTTCAATAACGCTTGGAATCACAGTTGCAAACTCCCTTATTTTCGATGATTTGCTAACAACTGTTATTTGCTAACAACTGTTATTTCCGACAGTTTACAAACCTCAGCTATTTTTAAGGATTTACAAACTTCTACTATTTTTTACGCTTTGCAAATTCTCGCTATTTCTAACAATGGAGTCGAAGTTGACTTCTCAAGAAAAAACCAGAGCCATTGAAACCGTGAAGTTGCCAATTTAAACCGTACTGTGTAATGTCACTTTGTACTGCAGCACACCATACCACACTTCTAAAAAGGAAGATTCGAACTTCGAACAGAGAGAAAATCATATTAAGAAATGATGTCTCATTGAATTGGATGATTTTCTAGCTTTAGCGTTACCTAAAAAAGTATTTGATAACATAAAAGAAAAAAAGGGGAAGAAGGTTGTGGAAAAATAAACTGTGATGAAAAGAAGGAAAGAGATTGTTCAAAAATAAAGTTTTAATAAAAAAAAAGAAATGTGAAAAATAAGACGGAAAGTTGGTTGGATTTATTAGAAAAATATAGAATCTTATTAGGGGTTAAAGAAACCTAGAAAACACATATCTTAGTAGAGATTATTATAATATCTGATAATAAACTTGTTAAAATTAAAATTGTTGTAGAGATTATTATAATATCTGATAATAAACTTGTTAAAATTAAAATTGTTGTAGTGAATTATAAATTTACAAAGCGTCATAAATAATAGTCTTCAATTTGTGTAATAGAAAATTATACCCTTAAATTAAAAAATAAGAGACAATATAATTAAAATATTAATATATTGACGGTAAAGTGGGATGTATCTTAACTAAAGGCTGTCAGAGTTCTTATCTAATATTAGCGACATTAAACTCAACTTACGCCAATTCCCTCACTCTTCCTATATATGTTACACCACCAAACACTTACATGATATCATTTATGATAATATGAAAAATAAATTCAAATCTAATTCTCTCCTTTTAACCATGAAAACAAAATATAGGTATAAAAGAAAGGTAAGCAAACAGAATAATCAAGCACAGCATGTAAGATGGGAGTCTTGAGGGGTCAAATTTACATCCTCCTGGCTACTTGATTGTTGCATAATGTCTTGGATAAGCAAAGTGATGCCAAGATGAGAAGAGCCACCCTTTTCCATTGCTCTCTTTCCCATCTCACTCAATTTCCTTGCCCTTTCTCTTCTCTCTTTGCTTTCTTCTCCATCTTCATCCATCACCCTACATATTGCCCTCCCAATATCATCCTTCTTCACCAACACACCTCTCTTCTCTTCTTCTCCCCACATCACCGGAACCTCTACCCCAACGCTCACTCCAATCTTCAACACATTTGTAACAAGCTTCTCATTTAAAAATTGATCACCAAATAAAGGCCAGGTAACCAGTGGCACTCCAGCACTTATCCCTTCAAGTGTTGAGTTCCAACCACAGTGTGTTAAGAATCCTCCAATGGAAGGGTGAGATAATATTATTACTTGTGGTGCCCAACCTCTTATTATAAGGCCTCTCCCTTTGGTTCTTTCCTCAAACCCTTCTTCAGAAATCCACTTTTCCAGTTCTTGGAACCTACTTCCCTCCCTAATAACCCATACAAATGGTCTTTTAGTATCTTCCAAGGCCAAGGCCAACTCCACAAGCTGTGAAGGAATCAAGTTGCATAAGCTTCCAAAACAAACATACACCACAGACTTGGGTTGCTGCAAATCTAGCCACTTGAAGCAATGGTGCTCATTAATTGAGGCTCGATTGCCTCTTTGTACCTTATCCAAATCATGTATGTTGCATAATGAAACAGGACCAATGCACGACGTCTTATCATTTTTGACCTTCTTGTAATCCCTCACATACGCCTTCTCCAACTCTTCAAAACTATTTATGATAACCCCATATGACTTCCTCTCAGCGGCACGCACCTGCTCTCCAAAGTCCTTCGAATCAAATGTGACTGCTCCTGGTAACTGCTCTTTGGTAACTTGAATTTGATCAGGTATGCCAGGAATGGTGAAATACTCGGATTCTGAAGTGATGCTTTCACGAACCCCTGAAGTGTGTATATGGTGCAGACAATGGAGGCAGAAGCAAGAAAATCCCTGGAAGGAAATCCTTGGAATATGATAGTTTTCAGCTACTTGAGCGGTCCAAGGAATACAGAAGTCAGAGATTATGCAACTTGGTTTTGGGGTTAGTTCTTCAAACAATTCCTCTGCTGACTTCTGAAGCATGCTGATGGCATGGAACATTTTGTTGATCATATCCGCTGGTCTTATTATCATGTCAAAATTCTCACACCCTTCGGGTAGTCCTGCCTCTTTTGCTGGAAAATGAAGTTGTACAAGTCGGATTTGGAGACCAGAAGAAACAGCACGAGAAAGAACTGAATTGAAACGTGATGCATTTTTTGGGGTGGTGAATATGGTAACAATCACACCACGGTGCGCCAGAAGTCTTGCAATATCCATCACGGGGGTCATGTGGCCTTGAGCCATTAAGGGAAACAAGACGAAGTGAAGATTGGTTGTTTGGGAAAACATGGCTACTAAGAAGAGGCAAATGAATTTGGGTGTAGTATGTGTTTCTTTCTGGTGTGGCTTGGAATGTTTTTTGTTGTCCCTGGTTTTTTTATAGTGATAGTTTGTGGAGATGACGTAAGAGCATATGCTATGATATCTTGATTTTTGTTAAGAGAAAGAATTATAAACAAGCACATTCACATTGATATTAGTCCTCCAGCTCATTTGGCTAATTAAATATTATAGTAGGGGACGTCTGATATTTACATAAAGAAAAGGAAATATTTGACATAGACCGAACGTTTGGCGAACACTCTTAGCAAAATGAGTCACGCATTAGTCAAGATCGAGTCTCCCTTTGTCATGTTGAAGTAAGCAGTACTTTGTTTTGATTTTTCTACATGCCGTTTTACAAACAAAAACTGGAGATGGAAGAGAGGCGGGAAAAACGCCTAGCGTAACCAATGAACTAACCAGCGGCACGACATCGGAAATAAAATTAATTTATAGTGTATCTTACAAACTAATTTTCTACTAATTTTAAAGTTAGATTTAAACTCATTTCTTATATTATTAGGTATCGGAATTTATTTTAACAAAATTCGGTAAATTTGTTCTATCATCTTGATAAGTGTCTAATTTCATATTTGAAAAGATTTGTATGTATTATATAATGAGAAAGTATATTTGAGATATATTTAAAATTAATATCAATTTATAATATATAAGTAAGAAAATAATAATCAAGTTACAAGTAAATTTTGTAAAAATGAATTGAACTTAAATTCACCTCTTAGTATAGTTAAAAAATATTTTTTTAACTCTTATTTATAAATAATATATTAATTTATAATATATAAGTAAGAAACAATAATTATGTTATAAATCAGTTTTGTAGAAATGAGTTGAGGGTAAACTCATTTTTTAGTATAGTTGAAAAGTATTATTTTGTAATATTTATTTACAAAATTTAATTTCTTCTTAAGATATTATAATAATTTGTGATTTGGTTATAATGAAGATATAATCCTTAAAAAATAGAATCTTGGTCAATTTAAAAGATGTTTGCAAACTCCAAATATATAAAATTTATAATAATAATTAAGAGTAAGAACAAGTTGTAAAATCAAATAAAAAATATTTAAAAGATGTAACTTAAAATTTTGATAAAAACCAAAATAAGAGAGTAACTCTTTCAAAACTCTCAAATATATCTCATAAAAATAATTTCATATATTCTTTATAACTGAATTTACAAGAAGGGCTTATTTCCTTTATGGTCTAGAATAGGATTAAACACCCATCCAACGTTTAGAAGAATTAAATAATTCAAATATACATATAAACTACTTAAATTAAAGCTAATTCAATTAATTTTATGCTTAATACTTAATTTACAAACATCCAACAAGCTTTAACTGCAAGCAATATATGCTTTTGAATGTTACAATTATATCAAAACTACATGTTCACAATGTTAAAAACACACAACAGTTTGATTGTGGAAGAAAACCTCACATTATATCTATATTCATTTTCTCAGTCTTTGAAATAGTAGTTATGCTTAATTGATACAATAAGATATTTTTATACTTTGAACTTTGAAAAGTATCATTCAAATTAATTGTCCACATCACATAATATAACATTAAAAATTCAATGTTAATAAGATGTCCTTTTTCAACATGATATTCTTATTACTAGCATTTGGAGCATCTCGGTTTGGACTTAGCCGGCGAAACACAAATAATCTCAAGGTGATCAAATTAATTTAATGAAAAATCATTTTAGTTGTGTTTCACAACATGATATAACCCACCATAACCATTAATAACATTTTGAAGATGAAAATCTTGAAAAGAGAATATAACTCTAACTCCAATATAATATTGATTTGCTTAATAAAGATGATACTCGAAAACGTCAAAATTTAAACACTATGAACATAAAAAATATTTACCATAGAATTGATAAGAATTAACAAATATTTAAATAATTCCAAGTCCCTCAAATAAATATAACCTATTTTTTTTTAATTTGAATTAGTATTTACACATTATCGTCGGACGACAATTTCCTTATTTTTTTTTATAGGCATGCAATTCTTGCTCATTAACTTTGGCCACGGGATATAGCCAGAATTTATTTCCTCTTTCATCGTTAATACAAGGAGAGAGTGAGGGAGTGATATAGAGAGGGCAGGAGAGAGAGAGAGAGAGAGCAGAAGAGCACCAAACACTTCAAATACCTTGATTAGCTGTTTGTACTTGTACACCATTAATTCTTCAATGTCTAAAAAATAATGAAAATACAAAAAAAAAAAAAAATTCTCCGTGTAGTTTCAAGTGTAATTATTGTACAACAATTTACACGATCATAACACTAACATAAATGTACATTTAAAAGGAAAAAGAAAGAAATCAGTGATCCATTTCAAACTTTACAACAAAAATAAAATACTTGAGGGGGAAAATGGACAGAATAGAATACAAAAGAAGTGATTGCTAAAACAAAACCCTGCGCAAGAACGTCACCAACAGCCAGGTTTTTCACAGGACTAATATGAAAAGCAGCATGCTAATCCACTCAACCATTCCTAAAAAGCTCATGGCTAGTCATGATTTCAGTTGTATAATCTAGAGCCGTTGCTAGTTTTTCGTGGACTCCGCATCATGGTTCCGTGATGTTGAGTCCACCCATGAACATAAATTGGAGGATTTCAGCAACAAGCCCAGAGCTGCAGAACATGTTGCTCTAACGACAGCATCAGGTGATCGGCTCATTTTCCCAACCAGCATACCAAAGACCTAAAAGAAGATACAGACAAATCTGGTGAAACTAAGTTTTAGCTGAAATGCCTGAAAATTGCTACCGCGTCCTGCAAATACCTGTGAATGATAAACAGCTAAAATATGCTGATTGTCCGATAGAGAAAGCATGCTGCTGCAGAAGTATATAGCATTTGCTTGAATTATGGGCCATGGTGCGTCAAAAGCCTGCCTCAACGAGAAAGCAAACAACTAAATTCTCAAGGCCTTAGATTTAAACAGAAGGAAAAATGATTCACAACACACAAAGTGCAGGGTTGAGGTTTCTAACGAACTTCTTGTAGAATTATTACAAGCTTACTTGCAATGGAGAAATTATCAAGTAGAAAGTCCATGAAAAGAAAATTCAGCTAAAATGCATGAATTAAATAATGTCCCAATATATATTGGCCCTTTTTCCAATCTTACTATGCCTACACATTCGACCAAAGTTGACAGATCATGCTTGAACAATGCAGAGAAGATGAGGAATATTTTGAACAACTTCGAATAACTGAAGATACTCGAGAACAGGATGTTTAGAGATATTTATTTTTTGATTACTTGAATGGAAGAGCCAGCAAGACGGATATTTATGCACGCACACCCTGAAATAATTACATTTTATGATTACAAGGAAAATGAATAAGAATGCTTTCTCCCATGTTTATGAATGTTGTTTTCTATGTACATGAGCCTATATACATAAACCTTAATATGAATCTGAATTGCTTCCAGCTTGTAATTCAAATACAGATAATTCTCAAAAAAGAAAAGATGAAACTTATATACATACATATATAAAAGAGATATAATATCTAGATTTGATTCTTTCAGCGAATGGAAAACGAAAAAAGAGATTACAACTCATTCGATCCAAAAAGAGAAAGAGATTGTTTAGGAATGGGGTAACAAAAGAAGTGCATGTTCAATTTTCATTAATTTCAAGAGAAAAAATTAATTAGAATGCACAAACAGTGTAACCTTACATGGTCATCCAATCACATGTATGGTATGTTAGTAGAATTTTATGATGACTACTCTTAAAAAAGTCATACCTAGAATGATTTCAAATGCTGTTTCATTCATTAAGATTAAAGCTTTTGATTATCAAATCATCATGAAACACAAAAATAAGTTGATCCAAACATAATCTTAATTTCAGCCAGTAAAAAAATCATGACTAATTGTGAACAATAACCTGCACTGATGATGCCATATAACTATCAACTCTGCTGGGAAGATGCCGAGTAAATTGCTTTGCAATGTCTCTAAGAAAGTCCTCATAGTCACTTCTAAATACACAAAAGACGCCAGTTGTCATAATTAAATGGCATAATTATACAAAATAGTAACAAACTAGGCAATTTTACACTCTGTCAAACCGTACCGATGATCAGAAAGGAAACTCTGTGTGTTTAGTACAGCAAGTAATTGTTCAATTTCCATCAATGGGCAAACTTGTTTCAGGGTATTCTATCAGTCAGTACATTCAAAAAGGAAGGATTTATCATGTCAGACATTTCTTTACAAATCTCCGATTCAAGAAAATCCAAGATGATGGTCAATTACCCGACAGGCTGATCGGACACTAACATCTTCATCATGAAGATGCAAGACCAGACGAGGAACAGCAGCATGTACCTTTTAAAAACAATCATTGACATGAAATGAGCTTGCTGAAATATTAAGAGAAGCTAATACATGACGATCACCAGTTCAGTTGGTCTTCTATGAAATCAAAAGGCTCACCAAAATAATGGGAGACATCACCTTAGAATACTTGATGATAAACTCGTCAACATGGTTGATAATATTTGAAAGCATAGTGATTTTTTGCATATAATGATACTGGTTATATAACAAGATATACGTATGATTTACCCACTAAAAGGCTATACATTATTGTCTGATTAACCTTTTTCCTTTACTTTGATTCACGTGTGCACTGATAGTTAACGAAGTATTTTACTAGGTTTTGAAATTGCCAAGTTGAATATTTCAAATTTGGTTATTGGGCAAAAAAAACTACCTTTAAATTGGAATATGTGGAGTTTAAGATTATCAGATAAACAAATCAGTGCATAACTTTATAGTAGCGCTAGATAAGAGAGAAATTCTGTATTTGGAGATTAGTTGAGGAGATGGAGGGAACTGGGCATTGTAACTAGCTCAGGCTTTAGCATTGGTAAGTCTACAAATAGTCGGTTGGCAGAAATAAGGCACAAATAGTCTATTAACTACAAGCTTAAACGTGGCCAATTTTTTTTCCCTATGCTTTTACCAAACTTTTATTGATTATCATTTTGTTAAGTCAACCAAAATGGTATTCACAATGAAAAGTTGGTGCCAAAATTGCTATAAGCTAGTTATGTCACCTAATAGTAATCAAAGAAAAATGGATACTAAAAGAAATAATTGCAAATAGTAAGCCTCAGGAGCATTCCTTATTAAAAAAATAAATGCCTTTTGGTATTCCCATCTTCATATATACACTACTGATGACCACCAATTTCACAATAGCATTAGAGTATATAATTTAAAAAAAACAAATGAGAGAAAGAGGAAAGAATAAAAGCTACTACTACAATCAGAGTTAGCAATAAACCTGCTCAACAAATGCCTCACTTAGTACCCCAACTCCATATTTGCTTAGGGCCCCAAATACTGCAAAAGAAGTGGCTCGCATTTTTGCATTCATGCTTGCCTGTTTTATAACAAACAGTGGTAAGAATTTCCGAAGAGTAGTTAATGGAAAGTTCTCTATTCTTTCTTTTTACAGAAAGAGAGTATATTAGTAATATGAAGGGAGAATAAAATATTCAAAGAAAATTATAAAAGCAAGAAGAAAGTACTTTTTAATATAGAAATACATATATAAATTCTCACTTTTGATAGAGATAGCGCATTGCTGACTTCTTGTTAAATGTGTGCATTTAGTATATGTAAATACAAAACAGAGGGAAATATCCAATTACAAGAAATTAGGGATTTAATTGATTTTTTGTACCCTTTATTGCTCGTGTACTTCAATATAAACAGAGAATAAGTGTATGGTATTACACACAACATTCGGTAAATAATTTACCGAATTTCTACAGGGTTGCTCTAGTTTTTTTCTTTCAATGCTGTTTCCACATTAGGCCACCATGAACAGTACCAACAAATCACGGGGCCTCTGTCTGCATTTGTCCATGTGACTACACAACTAGCAAAGGCTCCCTCCAGTGACCCTCTCTGGCCCAGCCTTGCCACTTGTGGCTTAAGGTGTTGCCCTTTGCTGGGCTTGGTGTAGTTCTTCAGCCTACCATTTTGTGTTTAATTGCAAGTTGCAACCTACTAGCTTGCTTCCCTTTCCTTTCCTATGTCATGGTGGCTAGTCAACAACAGTTGCATTTCTACATTCCACATGCTTTTGGACATTCCACTTCTTTTGATGATTCTTCTGCTCCTCTCTCACTTTTAGCATTCAGTGATGCCAAAAACACCATAAAATTTGGTCGAAATCAAGTCTGCTGGTGGTTCAAGAAAAAAGCAGGAATTGACAGCTTGATCTTACCACAGAAGCTGAATATTGCAGTCTGACCAACACTGCTGCTGAACTCCTTTAGCTGCAATCAGTTCTAACTGATTGCAGATTCCCATCCAAATTCCCATGCTTTTATGGGACAACCTGACCACTCCCTATCTCATAATCCAGTCCTATATACAAGGAAGGGATATGGAACTATATCTTTTTTGTTCGACAGAAGGTTCTTAAAAAGAGTCTCTCAGTAACTCACTATCATGCTGCTGACCAGAAGGCAGACATTTAGCTAAAGTTCCCTCATCCCTTCACTTCTCCATCTTTAAGACGAACTAGGAGTGGTTGACAGATTTGCTCTTTGTCAACCTCACTCAGTTTCAGGGGGATGTGCTCTTTTGGTTTGCTACAGTCGCTTCACTAAACTACTCCGCTACAGCAAGCCACGTAGTGGGCAGGGGATGCTCCACACCATTATATCCCAACTAAGGCAGGCTGGAAGGGACGTAATTAAGACGAATTTCAGTCAAACCTCATACTCTAATTGGGTGCATCCTGCGTCCGAGGCCCCCTCGTATAAAGCTTAGTGTGTCTGCGCTTGGGTTTGCATCATATAGCTTGTTAACTAACATGAATACGTATTAATTAGTAAATGAGAAGATTCGAGAACCTCTAGCTGTTACGTTCAGTTAGTTTGGTTAAATTACTGCTTGTAACTGAATGTCAACTAGGATCCATTGTTTAAAAATATCAGAACGTATAATAAGTGAAAACATTTAAGCTTCAAACTCTCTCACTGCTTTTTTGTGACTCTTGTTGAGAAGTCTCACGTCACCATCCTCAGTTGTTAGAGTGCAAGTTATATATCTGTTGGACAACTTCTCTTAATGACAATTAGTTTTAACATGAAATCTTATATGGTATCATAACCTAAGACTCGTCTTAGTATACCACCTATTTTGATAGGCTCAACTGGTTTACAAAGCATCTACAGAAGGGAGTCTTGGAGATCCCACTGATACTAAAGTGGTTGAAACCTCACCTTATAATTTGGTTTTGTGAGGCTGAGTTAGGTCTAAAGTACTCTTTCTGAGATGGTATTATAGCCCTAAATACCAGTCTTTTGAGCCTATCGTGTCACTTGCTATCCTGCTGCTATCGGATCACCCACAAATATTTATTTCCACGCTTGAGATGTCTAGTCTTCAAGGAATGTGTTGAATATCCTTCATCAACTAGAGATATGGTCAAATTTAATATATAAGTGAGAGCAAACTTTATCTTACATGCCAATTTTGTGAGGTGGAGTTTTACCAATGTAAATTCTTTGAGTACACTTACATATCTCTTGGATAACTTCAATTGATGTCAATTGGTTTTAAGATGAAATATGAAAAAATTCTCATAAAATACTAGCTTCTAAATAAAAAATTAGAACCAAAATAAATAAATAAGAAACAAAAAATGATACATACAAAAGTAAATTACATACTTGAAGATTTCGAAGCCTTATTGAAAGGTTAAGCAAAATAGGCTCAACTGCATCATCAGGTGAAGAATCGAGAATCTACAAATAGCAAAAAAGCAAAGTAAATAACTGAACTTAGAACGGATAAAAAGGTAAATACAATCAAAATCAGGAAGCATAAAACCTCACCATCAGTAAACATGATACAGCAGTTAATTGCACAGATTCATCAGAATCATCTAGTAGAGCCAATATAACACCCAAGACTTGAGTTGTATACTTCAGAATATGAATCAATGGGATCTGCAATTTCAAATTACGAAATGTTGATTTAGAGATCTACTCCTTGGAACTGAAACTCCAACTCATAACATATGCTACAATTCAATGATCATATTAGATCAGCGGATAACGGCCAATGGCAGCGACCCAAATCTTCCATATAAATATGGCAAAAACAATATCAAACTAAAATTCATAACATTCATCAAAGTCTCAATCCCATGATTGTCATTACACATAAACAACAGGGAATACAAAAACACAATGACACATTACAAAACTAATGCTCATTCTTCTCTTCTAACCCAATATAATCATTCTCCTCATTATTTGAATAGGTATATCCTTCAGCTTCCTCTCCTTCTAACAAGTAAAAACAAAAGAAATAAATAAAAATTATACAAGGTTAACGGGTCCTCAGAAATAGTTACCAAAGTTCAGGTCATCTACGTGTTCAAGTCACCAACCAGTTAACAAAATATACTTCAAGAAGGAGGAGGCTTCACTAGTGTTAGAGATATCCTTTCTTCTGTTTTGTAATGTTTAGTTTGTTTATGGTTTCAAAACAGTTTTCTCTTGTCTTCGTGGTTTTGACAGTTGTAGTTTGTTACAACTGAATTGTCTTTCTTTACGCATATTCCCGGTTTAGATCAATACAATAGGCTGATGTCCAATGAAAGCCGCTATCACCAACAAGATTTCTTTCTTAGATCCAACCTCAAGGTGGCTGAGTTGCCTATTGTTATCCACCTTAAGCTTGTGGCAAGGTGTTTGAGATATGTTTTCTCTGTTTTGTAATGTCTAATAGTTTCTAACAGCTTTACGTTGTCTTTGTGGTTTGATAGTTGTGGTTTGTTACAACTGAATTGTCTTTCAATATGCAGTACTCCTCTGTCCATAAATACATGGGTTGTGCAAGAGGTTCACTGAATTTTGTATTTTCTCTATAGTGAATTACATTTTTCGTCAATTTCAATAACTATGTTCTCCAAGTTTAGTGTTCAGAGAAGTTTCAGGATTGAGCAGACATTCAGGGGATATTTTGGCTTTTGCGTTGTCAAAATGGAACAACCAAAAAGTTTATTATTTGAAAGAGAAAAAAGTGTTTCTTCGCCATGGAGACCACAAACTGCCATGACACCATGTCCATGGTGGGCACCACAGTGGAAAAGACTGACAACACTATGTACAAATAGCGGATGGTGGATGGCTGCCAAAACTGCCACACCATACTGTTATATCATAATGGTTATTTAACAACACTGCATCAGATGCAACGTAATACTTGCAGTGCCGAGATTGCATGTTTCAATAAATAACCTTATGAATAATGAAAGTAGTTTTGCAATTTGTTTGTTGTACGATAGTCTATAGAAATATTTTAACACAATACGATTAGAAAAATTTTATCATGTTGGAATATTTTAGAGTATCTTCATGATCTCTTAAAATGTATTCTCTTATATTTGCAATTCTTTCCTTAATTAGGATCTTTATAGGGATGCCAAACAAAAATTAGATTTAACTAAATTGGACCTATAGGCATATCGTATCATGTATTTAAAAATAGAATCTAGAAAATTTATTATATTTATTTTAATAAACTAACATAAAATGGATTACAGGGAGTAGCCCTTACAACAGTTTTCAACATCTCTTGCATCTATTCTGCTCTCTTTCACATGATATTAGAATGGTACCATCTTTTGTTACGTTTGATCATTATTCCACTGCTGAGTTCCCCAAAATAAAAAAAATAAAATTAAACTCCAACTAGTCACTCTTCTGATGCTGTCTCTTATTTCCAACATGGCAGCCACTTTTTCATTGCATCCAATCCACTTTGCCACCTTGATTTGATCCTTAAGGTTTCTGGCAAAATCTTCTGCAACTGTTGTTTGCACTGCTGACAACTTCTCCTTCTACACATCATATTCTTGCCATCTATGTACCAGATGAACTGATCTTGCCTTTATCCTAGATACATTAGCCTTGTATATGTCCTATATGCACTGGCCTCAGCTATGTCCCTAATGCACTAGCTTTGTCTGTGTCCCACGAACTGATCTTCACCATTCTTCACCCTATAAGCACTGGCTCAATCTGTCATGAATGGATTTTTCAAACATTCTTTTAAGCATAAATATTTAGGTCCCCGACAATATCAGTTTGAAGCTTCAAAATGTGGTTTTGAGATAGTTGGACCTTACTTATCTTGCCATGAAATTTCTCAGGCTAAGGGATATTTATGTTTTCTATTTATCTATTAAGAAATGAATTACTTTCTTGGAGTTTACCACCGCAGGTATCTTTGTATGGTGCTATTCAATGGTCCAGCAAAATGAATTGGATGTTGCATCCTTTTTGGGTATGAATCGCACCAAATATCATTTGAATCGTCTCGAATTTGATTGAATAGTGATTTTTGGATGCATCTTAGGTTTGCACCCAAATTGGGTCCAGTTCCATGTGAATTGATTTACAAGCCCTAAAGTCCTTTTTTTTCGAAAAGTTGTGTAAAAAGGGAGGGAATATAAACGGAGGCAATCCTCACCTTATAAGACCAATTGACAGTATTTATGAAAGGGAAATCCTCGTCTTATAACCGTTTTTTTTAGGATAAATTCACTTTTTAATATAGTATCAGGATCTATCCTAACAAGGTTTGATGGGCCTATTGTGTCACCCTCTATCATACCACCAACAAATATCAAGTCCTTCAACACAAGAGATGTACATACCTCGATGTGAGGGGTGTGTGTTGGAGATCCCACATCAACTAGAAATAAGGCCAATTTACAAAATTTAAGTGGGAGTAATCCTCATCTTAAAAGTTGAATTTTTTAAGCTGGTTTAGTTAGGCTTAAACTCACTTCCTAATACTAATCTTGTGGAAGTTAAGTAAATGCTAATGGAAAAGAGAACCAAAATTGTTTTGGTTCCTTGTTTAACTAATTGCCTTGATTTGTAGAGCTTTCGGTTCCTTGCCAATGCAAAGAAAATCACTTCTTGACATGTCCTCTTGTGACAAGGTTCACAACTTCCTATCTTACACTAAATTGCATTAAGCAACAAAATAGTGCTCTTAGATCTATCTTTTTGTTGGAGGAACGGGCTAATAGTCCACATGCCTACAAAAGTAAGGCATAATACAAGTGATCCACCTAGTGTTGTTGAGTGATTGTAAATGTTGGAAATCAATCAATATTGCTTAAAGTTTGTGATTCCACTTGTAAAAGTTCCAGGGCTTGTAGTGGTGATTCAAAACCAACCATGTCATACATCTATCAAGCAATGGACAAGGTTAAAGAGGAAATTACTAAAATTTTTCAAAAGGAAGAGTCAAGGTATAAAAAAGTGTGGAGGAGATACTACCAAGTGGAATGTGCAACTACACAGGCATCTTCGTGAAGCTACCTATTATATCAATTCTAGGCATGTTACACCTAATTGTCATCTAAATAATACTTAATGTCTTCTTTATTCCAAGTAAATTATTTCATATTTGGTCAATTATCATCATGACAAGGACTTCAATCTGGATAGTGAGGCGTTGATTGATCTATATGAAACTTTTGAAAGAGTAGTTTCGAATAAAAGAGCAAAAATTACAATGGACAAACAACTAGAAAAGTTCAAGAGAGCTAAGTGGCTTTTTGGAATGAGTATGGCAAATAGACATTAGAGATAAGGAGCACCTGACTATCTCTTAGTTTTTTTTACCTTTTATATTCTTTATGAAGTGAGTAATACTTTGTTATATTCTAATTCTACATTGAAACATCTAAAAAAGCTCTTTGATGGGAGAGATAGGGTGGTGATGGAAGAATTGCAAAAGGTAGACAAGAGAGAATATTGAGCCTCACTTATAGTGCCATTGGATGTGAAAGGTATTTAAGTGCATTTGACCAAGTGCATACTAAGATAAAAGAAATTGTTTGGAACAACAAAGATTAAATGCATTTGAGCATGTTAAATAGAATCTTCAACTTGAGATAAGTCAAAAGATTATGGATGGATATTAAATCAGATATTGAACCCATATGCTTTTCTTGTATTGAATAAGATGATGAATGGATCACAAAAACAGAGAATCCTTGCATACCTATTGATGCTTCATAGATAGATATCCATGAGTGTTTTGACGATGATGAGAGAAATACAAACAAGGAAAAGAGGTAATTAATCATATATATTTGGAAAATGGAACTTACGAGTTAGACATAGATACAACTAGAACCTTTTTTTCATTACGGAGGTCCAAGAAAATTGAATGTCGGGGCCAATAAGAAGCCAAAATAAGAGATGTTCAGAAAGAAGTTCAAACCATCGACCAAGGGGAAGAGCTTTTGATGCCAGAAGATAAGGATGAATTAACTGATGTCCATCTTGAGTTATTCAAGTTTGCAGCAACAAATAGCTATTTTTACGAAATTTATATAGCAATCAGCCTTTTGGGGCCAACTTAACTGGTATGGCAATTAGCATTGTGATGCATTAGCACAAAAAATTTAATAATATATATATATATATATATATATATATCAAGCAGCCACTTATTTGGCTTTGGGGTTGTTATTATGCAGTAATGTTTCTGTTAAAGCTTATATGACACTTGATCCTAAATTATTGATTGATGATACTATTTACAAAATAGACATTCCAATTCACGATTTGTTTTCTTGTAACAAGCTTAAAGCTTAATCAGGTTTGATTTGAGGAGTGTTACAACTATCAAAGGATATTATCTTGTAATATTTTAGAGTATCTTAAATGATTTCTTACAATTTATTCTTTTAGATTTTATGATTTGTTTCCTTATTTAATAAGATCTCTATAATTATAGGGGTATCTAATTATTACAGAAACTATTAGACTTCGGTTTAAGAATATTATTATTACTGTAATCAGTTTATATAGAATGGACTCTATGGTGGTCCATAGACATAGTTTCTATTGCATATATTTTTCTCTTTCAACAAATACTTTAATATAAAAAGTTAATCCTCGTCTTAAGGGAAATAACACCAAGTTGAGTGAGTAGATATGGGCAAGCAATCAAGCACCTTTCTCATATAGGAAAATTAACCATTTGCAAAAAAAGAGAAGATAATTGGCAAGAAATCAAGCACTTAAACCGGTTAAATTCATGTTAAAATAAATACAATTGAAAACAAAGAAACCATGGTGGCATGAGTCATGACAAAGTATCATAGGTGAAACACAATACCTGTACTAATCCTCGCAAACACAATCGACGAACAGTTGAAGACTCATCCGATACATGCCGACATAAAACCTCAACAATTTGCTCCAAAAGCGAACCAAGTCCACCACTAAATAATTGAAGATGGAATCAATATGAACTTCAATTGAAGAGTCAGAAAATGTGAAAAGAAGGCATAAAGGAAAACTGGTGATTATAATTAATATGGTGCCACGACAATAAACTGCAATATTCCAAATATTGGAAGTTCAAACGATAAAATTATGAATGACTTCATCCATAAAATTATTTTTAAAATTCTATTGAATCAAGAAAATATACATTGAGTACAAACAATTTTATTAACTAGAGTTTATTCTCTTATAGTTGATGCTAACTATTGTTCAGTAAAGGAGTTTTACACTCACAGTTTCAAAATATTCTCTTATTTATCCACAAAATTATTTTAGAAATTAGATCAATTTTATAAAACGTTGTTTACTCAACTTTAAAGAAATGATTAGTTGTTTATTGGTTTTTAAGATTTTTTGGGTTGATTAAAAGTCACCAAAATTGTGATCACCCCTGACCCACCTTAGTTGCAACCTCTTTAGGGGCTGCCTTAATTAGAGACTCGGGTGAGAATTAGAGATTGACTAATAAGACCAATATCTACAACTTTCAAAAACAAATTTACTTTTGAAAATTTAAAATATTCTATATAACTAATATAAGCGTGTTAGGATCCGATTATAAATTTTCAAATTCTTACTTTATTCTATATCCAATTACAATTTTTACTATTGAAAATTTAAAATATTCTATATCCAATTACAATTTTAACTTTCGAAAATTTAAGATATTATATTCAAGCCAATGAGCCATTAAATAACATTGCTATTCAGTGTCATTATATACTCACTCACCTATACCGAACAAATTCTGATAGTGCAGCAGCTGCAGCTTCCCTCTGATATTTCTGGGGTCGATACAATGAGTTTTTCAAAAATAGACAAATATTTTGTACCTATATTTTCCAACAAGGAAGGAAAGTTATCAATCAGGTTCACACTTCACAGGGCATACATTTTTTACGAAATAGCTCTCAAGGAAAGCAAATGATCCCCACCAGTACACCTTTTCTATCGTATTATGTATAGAAAATGAAAAGCAGAAGGTCAAATACAAGACGTATTCTTAAAAGTGAAAAAAAAAAAAATAATGCAATCACGTCCTGTGGTAAGTCAGGTTCTTTCATTCATGTAGTCTATTCAATATTAGTCAATTCATTATTCGTGTAGTATAAAACCAGGGAGGTGACTGGATGGAACTACAATAGGGAACCTATAAACAAAAGAGACGAGACACCTACTACGGAAAAAGAGAAGGAAAACTAAAATTAACATCAAATTAACAGACCACTTTATTGATGACAATAGTATTCTAAACAAAACAATATGCTAAAGTATCATTTTATTTCAGTGATACGGATACCATCATAACTTATCCAATCCAATGTATGCAAAACCTGATTTTTGAAAATTATTGATTTCATTCCACTAGCAAAATGCTCCATTTAACCGCAAATTTTCCACATACAAAGACCTGGTCCATTCTCCATGACTAGTGGGCATGCTACTACTCAACAGCATCAAAGAGCCTATTCCACACATTCCTGGTAACTAAACTAAATAATATTAAATTATTGAGACTTGTCCAATATAAAAACACCAAAAGTATTATCATACATATGCCAACACAATCAATTGATATAATTATCACAACTTTCAATAAAAACCAAATCTTAAAACATAAAAGCTTAAGTTGTTTAGAGAATAGTCAAATGGTTCAGATTCACATCTCCGTGCATACCCACTAATCCAAAAAATGTAGCGAGAGGATTGATCTCCTAACAGTTTATCAAAGAGATTATGATTTAAGATACAATGTCAACAACTTAATCATCATACACTGAAAAGCTTTGACCTATCAAAGAATTTCCAGAAATGTGTTTACTTGAAAAGGAGACTCCAGGTTTGATTTATATCTCCAACACCAACAACAAATAAAGGAAACAACTACAATTTCATCAATATATACTGAGCCTACTCCAGATACCCTATTAGCGTTTCCTTTTGGTCACACAATCATGAACTCATCAGGAATTCTGGATATGTAAGGTATAGCATATAACTAGTTAAGTGTATTTGAAATCACATCACCTCTTTTGGTCGCTTTATAGATATGCAGCCTGCAATGTCTCCAATGAGACTAATCCACCTCTCATTTTCTGATAGTTCTCCATCTCTAGCTAAAATCTAGATAAAGGAATACTGTTTTATATTAATTTGCTTGCAAGACCATATCTTACACCATAACATGGAGCTATTTTAAATTTGTCTACCTTGCCCATCTCAAGGTCACCAACACATTCACAGAACGCCTGAAATGCAGCAAGAAGATTCCTGCACAAGAACATAAGTGGAATTAAACATAGAATTCATAAGTGCAACTCTGCCAATAACTGCTTTTTCAGAGTAATTTTTCACAAATTTTGTTTTTACTATTGTAATTTGTTCAGTTCCTTTACAGACGCCAACTAACCATATGTCTAAAATATCATGTCCAGAACAAAAAAAAGAACGGTAGGTCAGACCAAAAAACTCACTTTGGGGGTTTACCTATAGATTTAAAATATCTCCCTAATTCTCGTTGAAAACTATTTAGAAATAGAATTTAAACTTAACTAAACCTTACAAAACCAGTTTTTAAAGTAAGGTTTGCACCCATATTATAAATTATTGAAAGGCCTCATCTCTAGTCGATGTGGAATTTCCAACACACCCCTCACTCCAAGACGGCTCAACTCGTGCGTGAGACTATATTGTTTAAGGGTGGTCCGATAGCGGGTGACCCAAAAACCGTACTAGGATAGACTCTGATACCATATTAAAATAAAGAGAAATAGATATAGGGTTAATTCCCTTGTGTAAAAATACACACAAAGGGTTGTTTATTTATAGATAATAAAAGTAACAGAAATAGTAATAAAATAGCAGAAAACATAGGCTAAGCCCGTTATATTCAACACTATCCGCGATTCCAACCGCACGGTGGTCGCCTGGATGAGGCGCTCTTTAAGGTGGTGTTGCCGACTCAGTCGGCAGCGGCGGCGGACAGCAGTGACGGCGACGACAGTGACAGCAGCGGCGGCGGGGGCAGCAGGATGATGACGGTGAACAGTGGGTTCACCGAAAAAATTTAACCCTAACTCTAAGCTCTAGATACCATATTAAGAAGTAGAATTTAAGCCTAACTCAACCTTACAAAACCGGTTTGTAAAGTAAAGTTTGCACCCATATTATAAACTATTAAAAGGTCTCATCTCTAGTCGATGTGAGATTTTCAACAAAAACTATCTAAAAATAATATCAACTGTAGACTTCAAAACATACCCTTTTAAAATTATATTTTTAACATCATAATATGTAAAAGAAAATAAAATACAGACATAATAGACAGGCAACACAAATGTAGATGTTAACATGCAAGTGAAATTGCAGTGTAAGCTCAGTAAGAACAGAAGTAGGAAAAAACAGAAGCACATTTTCAAAATGTGGTCACCTCAAAGGTTCATGCTGACCAGAATAGGTTAAACCATGACAGCTTCCAAGTTGCAGTGTAAGCTCAGAAAGAACCAAAGCATAATTTTGTTCAACAGCCCTTTTTCCAACTTTTCCCCCACCTCTGCATAAAAATATGGTAAAATTGTTGGATTATTAATGTATATTAAAAGGCAAAAGGCATTGCTAATAACACAGACCTGAAGAAAGCAGTAAGAGCAAAAATTGCAGCTTGCAGTTTGCCATCTTCTGTATGACTGTCAATGAGGCTATCCTCAACTCTGTCGACATCACCTTTTAGGATTGGAATCTGGCTAAGGACAGATATCACATGTTCTAGAAACAAAACTGACAGTACCATGTGCTGAGAAAATGCCTGGAAAAAGTTATTCACGAAAAATCAATTAATTTACATAAAAAAAAAAAAAAACTTCACAATCGAGTAAAGATGATAACATGAGACTCTACTTCTAATAATATTTGGACATAAATGTTACCCGATCTGTGTAAAAATTAAAATCATTTGTGTCATCACCTAATAGATTAAGCTTTTGGGATAGTTTGCTCATAACATAGCGTTAATTAAAGCCTCTATGACCAAGTGTTCTAAAGTTCAATTGATGTTGCAACCATTTTTCTAATAGAAGGTTAAATTTAAATTAAGAGCACCCAAAGCTTCTAACTGAAGCTGTACCTTTTTTCTAATAAAAAGATAGTGCTAAGCATCATAATGTTAATTGTCATCCTAGCTGTGCTGACACGACCACAATTAACAATCATATGCAACGCCATAATTCATAAAATAAACAAGAAAATTTAAAAGAATAGTGAGGGACTAGACCAACAACCCACTAAGAAAACCTATAACAAGGAACTTGAAATCTATCTCCAAAAAAAATCAGAATTTACAAAAGGTATACTGTCCTATCATGTATACCACTGTGAACTAATACAAAAATTAGTTAACTTATCCACACACAATAGTTCCCTCCCTACATATATCAGTGACATGAATCCTCGTGTTTCTTACTTCTCCATGCACTTAAGCCATCTATTATGCAATCTGCAAGGAACGATGTTAGAATTTTTAAAAGCTCACATAACTAATTGAACATTCCGACCAATACCTTGATTCTTGTGTGTTGCTTGTTAGTAGGTAAATTCGTAACAGATTAAGAAACTCCCAATTCTTGTATCTAAATTTTAATAATCTTTACAAAATGACATTCATTGTTGAACAAGTATTGTATCCAACACCCATTCTGTTAGGGCTTGTAAATCTTCAGAGATAGGTAGCAAACTGCAAGAAAATAAAATGCAAAACTGAAATAACAGGTTGTGTTATTGGAGGGAGAATAAATCAGGATTCAGGAGACTACTTGTTTACAACGGTTTCCATACTCAATAGAGTTTCCAGACTCAGTGTGGCTAAGAGACTTATTTTTCAATCCCTCTCTGTACAGCTTATGCCTATATAACCACCCAACTGACTACCTAGTAGAATTGTCATTACACTAACAATCCCGTCTGTGTTAACCTCTGACTGTATTTATTTCTACAAGCATAGTTCTTGTAAGTCCTCTCTTCATATACCTGATACCTAACCCCATATCCGTGTAACATAATACCAAAAAAATTTTAGAGCCCTGCTTTTCTTCATAACTAATCATTGCTATGTGTAAATCGATTCTTGAATAAAAATGAACACTGGACAATCTGCACAACAGTGGATTAAAGGAGTTCATTCTGAAAGCAATGAGACTTACATAGAACGCATCCTGCATGGGCCATCCTCCACGTAACCTAGATACATCCTTTGTGATTGTATCCCTTCCGGCAGTAGCCAGGACTTCATCAAAAACAGTTTTTGGGCTAGTGTTTTCAGCCAAAGAAGAAATCTTTTTAGCAAGTAAAGGATGAATTTGACAGTAGTAAATGACAGACACCAGAAACAAGGAAGTAAAATCAGAGACCGAATGTATGTATTATCAGTGAAACCCTAGCCTGTATCGTGATGATATGGAGACTAGGTATGAGAAATACAAGAGTGATGCAGAAGAAGGAAAAAGTTGATAATAGGCAAATTCAAGAGTGGCCAATTCTCTCCCAGGTCAAAGCTAGTTCCTTCCCATCTCACCTCTCAAACTCCCCCAACTTATACGCTCTCTTTTCCCCCATAAAACACATACACACCCCACGACGCCAGTCCCTGCTAGGCAGTTAGTTAGAATATTCACTCTCCTAATTTTGATCAGGTGAACTGCACAATTTCCCTCCCCTTACACACTTTCGTTATTTTGATAGGGGATGTATCAGTAAACAGCTTGAAAACAACATATACTGTGTATATATATGAGAGAGAAGAACAAACAATACCTTCCCAATAATATAAACAACTACATTGATTCCAACAAGTTTAAATTATGACAAGATATTCAACTAAATATGGAAAATTTATAAAATATTAAAAGGATACAGCTCCAAGAGTTTCCACACGCAAATGCTTGTCAGTTGCATGCACAACAGCAGAGATCAATGATTGGGTTGTCCTGTAGGCAAAAACATTGTGTCATCTCCCCATAACCTATGCTCAAATTTACAAGCTCAAAAGACAATATGATATCAACAAAAGTGATAGTTCAAGTAACGCAGCGTTGGTGTATACACTATGCTTTAAACCTTGAGATATCAATTTCAGTCAATTCCCCCCCTCTCTTTGTAACAAATTCAACAACAGCTTGAATAGCCCCTTCAGCTGATTGCTTGATCTTATCACATATAGCAACTGAGCAACCATGCAGTGTAGCAACCATCTGTACACCAGTGCCAACACAGTTATTAAATATAACTTAGACACGATACATACACACACAGAGAATCAAAGACGCTTACCTCCTCTTTTGTCAACAGAATGCAGAGAGAGGAAACAATCCTGTTGAAAACTTCTGATGGATCAATAGAAGTATCCTGCACATATATACGAATATACATGAAAACCAAGATCTTTGGTCTCATTTTTTCTGCAACTATAAAATACAAGAAAGATGGAAAAATAAGAATAAGAAGCAAGGTAATAAAACAAAGTAGTCAGTGAACTTACATTCCTCAGTATGGCTATAACATCCTCAAGAGAAGATAATGCGCTGTATGACAATTCTATAACTTCAGCAGACATAGATGAACCTGCAGGTCTTGGAAGCGAAAGAGAGATGCTAAAGAGTAGATCAAGAATCTGCACAAAAAACAATTAATTAGACTATTTAGACCAAATCCGCAATGTCCTCTCTACAGAAGTATACAGAAGTAAAAACCGGAGAGCATGAACTTTATAGAATATAGACCACATTATATTCCTGAAACTATACAAATATTGAATAGAGATTGTGCCTTTTTCCTTAAAGGAGCACAACTTCTCAGATACTACTTACTTGTGCTGATATTTTTCGGACATCAGAATTTGGGTCTGCACAACGCGGAAGATACATTATTACCCTATCTCCCAAGCACAAAGCTTCTCGACTTGGCAGTACAAATGCAGCTGGTGGTTGATATGAAAATTATAATTCATAATATATGAAAGAAGAGCAATTCAAAGGTATCTAATGGAACAACGTATTTACATGGTAGCTTCGAAAAATTCCCAAACAGAGTTCGGTCGATTTGCTTGTTATGTGCACAACTCCCATGGCAGCCCAGTGCACAATACCCACTAACACAAAGCATCCGAAACTTTAGAAGCATCTCATGTACAGCAAGGCAGCCTCTTTTCCTCTGATACTCAACGGGCGAACAGACAAATTGATCAATTTGCCTCAAGATAACCATTAGCAGCTCTGCCCGACTTCTTCCATCTTCTCCACTAAATATTAAGCTTTTATTAGTACAAGTAAGAAAAAGTAACTCTACATACATAGGATGATAAAAAATGAATGACAAAAAACTTTAATGAAATAAATTGACTGCCAGGTGTGTTTAGAAAGAATGAGATGAAAGACGAACGATGATGTTATGTTTTATAATGCACAACATGCGGCACCAACAACAAATTACAACTGATGGCCCAGGATGGAATTGAAACAGGTCTAACAAAAAAGAAACATTTTTATTCATTAAAAAAATATAACAAAGTTCTACAATGATGCACAGTTCTAAGGAAAACAACAAAGTTAAACAATGTTCAAAAGGACAGGTAACATAACAAACAACTTAAGCAGAATAAATAGTAAGAAGATTTTAATTTAAATTACCCAGTGAGAAGAATTGCACATAAAAGGGTAATCAAGTTGTCTATAAGGGGATTGACAACATCAACAGGATCATTTGGTATAGCAAAGAACCCCAACGTGGCCTGTCAAATTCATCAGGAAACTCAGATGCTTAAAAGGTAGAATTAAACATTAATCAAATGAAAGCCACATACCTTCATTACATGGTTCCTAGTTTCAACTGTTAGCTTTGGTTCCACAGAGACCAACGTGGTGCAGGCACTAATAGCAAGGGCCTAAATATAAGAAAACACATTAGCAAACTCAAATATTCTCAGCTTTAAACGACTGTCTACATCTTAGGCATAACTCAACTTTATATACCTGAGTACGCAATAGGTCATTGTAATCAGCAAAACCATCTTCGTCATCCCGACCCATTAAAGTCAAAATATAATCAAGTAGTTGGTCTCTTCTTTTCAGTGGAAATGGTGAGCCACTTTCAGCAGCATTAATGACAGCATTACCTGCAATAAATCATGCTCACAATCAAGCAAACAAAGTATGCCATAAAAATTATTCGTTAAACATAAACAAATCATGACTAGCGTGATTTCTACAACTATTGTATATGGGGCAACATAACCACAATTCACAGGTTTACGCTTTCTAAAGTAGGTTTTGTAGCAACCCATTTTTTTGCATAAATTTTCAGTCAAATGACAAGAAAAACACAGAAGATAAGTGTTGATGATAACAATATCGGCAGGTAAAAAATCAAAGGGCTAACAATGAGAATGAATGATAATTTAATTCTGAAAGATAACTACAAAACCTAGTAAATCAATTGCTGTGATGACAGCCTGCTTTGCTTTGGGATGACGCACATGAAGAAGTCGTGAGAGCACATTGGTTCCCTGCCCACAAATAAATGAAACAATTTAATCTACTTTCCCTGATTACAAACATATGCAAATAAGCAAAAGAACACATTTACACGATAGGAGACACTCAACCTACACTTGTTTTACTATTTTGTACTTTCATGCATAATTTCAACAGAAGATTAAACCAGGAAACAACTTACGGAAAAAATAAAAACAAAAACAAAAAACTAGGTTCTGCTACAGACTGTTTCTATAACTTTATTTGGTTTCAAAAGGCAACACTAATGAAACTGTTTAGAAAATTGTTTTCACTATGTAAATATTAAAAATGATTGCATTTATTTGTTTAAAAAATAGAAAAGAAAGATTTTATATGTTTGGTTCATGCTGTGTGTTCTCTAAAATTAATAAAAAAATAAAAGCAACAAAAACAACTAATGAATTTTTTTGTACTAAATTGCAAAACTGTAACAGATCCATCCCACATGCTCTCCCTCTGTTGGAATAGAAAGCTGCCTTAATTTAAGTCACCCCAAGCCCACCTTAATTGTTGCCCATCAAAGTTGGTTGCCAGTGCTTCAGAAAAGGGCAACCAACTGAGATTTGGCCATAAAAGCTTAGTGAAGCATCTAGTATGCAGTCATCGCGACATAGACTCTCAAGGGGTTAAGATCTCACATCAACTAAAGATATGACTAGTATTCTTACAAAGCTTGGGTAGTCATTTAGATTTGTCCTTTGTTTCAAAAGAACAAAACCAATTTGATGACAAGGTACAAATGCTAAAGGCAAGAGAATTGATGGAAGATTGATCTACAATTCACAAATTTAGGAAGAATAATATATTTCTTCTGTATTTCAATAATGAGACCATTCGACCTATAAATACATGAACCTGGTGGTCATTTTAGGAAATAGAGAATGTTAATTCTAAGGAAACAAATCCCTGTATTATGAAATTGTTTCTAAATTAATAATCCTAGTATTAATAGCAAGATACAACTATAATAAAGAATAAAATTATAGCAAGGATGAAATTAAAAAACTTTCTAAGTACATAATGAGCAGTACGGTTTTGACAACAATCGTTACAACTATTCAAAGTATGGATGTAAGCACTCCAGGAAAGTGTTCCAAAAGCTAAATCTGGACATTTTATGATTTGTTTCCTTATTTTAGAATATCCTACATTATCCCTTAGGATTTATTCTTTTGTATTTTATGATTTGTTTCCGTATTTAATTAGGATCTTTGTAATTGTAGGGATATTTGATTAGACCAAATTTCATTAGCATCTCATTAATAGGCTTATCATATCATGTATATAGGAATAAAATCTCTATAGTTATTTGTATTTGTTGTAATCAACTTATATAAAATAAACTCTGGAATAGTTTAGGCACACGGTTCCACATCTCCAACATGGTTTTTCTCCCTTTCAACAGCACTTAGCTAAAACTGCATTTGAACAGAACAGAGAATGGTTCCATAGGTATCTGATCAGAAATAAAGCAAGACAACAGAGTCAAATGCAGAGAAAAAAGATGACCTACAACAAGGGCATTTATTCTGGCTTCAATAACTGTTGATGGGGCATACTTTGCAGCATATCCATACATTAGTGCCAAAGCAGCATGAATGTCATCAGACTCTTCCGTTCTGAAACTATCTGAGAATAATGACAGTATCCTGCAACAAACAAAAGCTACAAATAGATAAGACAATCTGAAACTAAATGGATTTTGAGAAAAGAAAAAGGAAAAGAAAAGCATCCAGAGGAAGTTAAGCAACTGTTGCAATGATGAAAATGTTAATGTTCAATGAAAGGAGATAAAGATCTATCTCTCTAAACTGATAATGTTCTTATGCAAAAACCTACTGTTCAACAAACGAAGTATATATCAACAAAAAAGGCAACAAATTCTGAATATAATAGCATCTTAGAAAGGAAAAGAAAAGAAATATTTTAAGAAGACATGATGGAAGGGTAGGTAAGAGACTCGAGACAGAATTGGGATTTGAGCTGCATATGAAAGCAAGGGAAAAACACGGGAGAAAAACATGAAGGGAGGAACGTGATTGGGAGATGTGCATCAAGTGATTGAATAAAAAGATTTGGGAATAAAGTAAACCCATTGAAGAGACTAAAATCCTATTAGCATTCTATAGTTTCCTTTTTCTGCCAGAGGATCTATGTAAATTGATTCCTCTGTTTCTGGTGCGCATTTAAATTAATATTAGTGACAGAAAAATTCCGGTAATACTGTAGTGGTATACAAGCATAGTTACTGTTTTTTGACATATTATACAACGAGCAACAATTTCATAAGCTATAAAAGACAAACAATACTTAAGGATTTGAATTCCAATGTGAAATATATTGAACTGCAACGTCAAAAACAAGAAAATAAAACATAAAGGAGAGAAAGGAGGACGAAAACAATTCACAAGTGTTGCAGTTAAGATCTGAACATCAAAACTTCATCAAAGAAGATTTTGAAAAAAAAAACAAAAAGAACAAAAGGGAGCAGATTTAAAAAAGAGAAAACTATAGTTTCTCAATAAATTATGCTCAATACTCCTATGCATAAGGGTTTATGATGTGAGATAATGAACCAATCCAGAAAAAAAAAAAAAGTGTATACACTCAATCCTACAAATCTGGCATAAACCTCTGAAATATGCCTTGTCCAACATTGTCTAAAATGTCCTTCAGCTTGTCCAACACTGTATCCAAATGTGATGCAGCAACCTTAATAAATAGAAAGTAAGTTAGAAGCAATAGGAAAGGAAAATGAATCCAACAAAATCAAAATCAATAAACAAATAAAAGAAAAGATTAAATTACCAGTCCCATTGCTTTTGCCAATCCAAGTCTATTTGTTGGATTTGCAATGTTTGCCTGCTTGTACATCCAATCTATTTTATCACGGACATAAGCTCTTTCAGTAACCTTTTGAAGCAAAATGCCTAGGCACCTGTGTTCAAGTACAATATCTTTTTCACACTCTTTCCAATCTTAAAATAATGTGTTCAAGTGCAAAAATTTGTTACATTCTATAAATTGACTCTGATACGTAAACACAAATTGAGAAGGGATTATTCTATGTAATATCAATTTTAATGAACATCAATGGAGTATTAAATAATTTTTAATTAATCCAAGATTTCGTTGATATGACCTATATGATCAGAACTTCAATCCAACAATAAATTGAGAAAAAATTATACCATAAAAATGGTGTATATTTCTTCTCTTATCAGTACATGCATATATACATAAACAAATACATTTCTTCCCGTTCCAACTTGATTTGTAATTTTGCAATCCAAACTCAATGAAGTCGAGTATCCTATGCCTTCTCAACCAACTTGAGTTTCCTTGCGGAAGTGAGGCAAGGCAAGGGAAGTGGGTTAATAACTCCATCATGATTGTATAGCTAGCTTTTGAGGGTGTGTTCCCCAAGTGGATGGGTACTTATCAGACCATATGAGAGCTGGTTTTCAATGTCTCAGAATTGGCTACTTGTGAAGAGTTCTTCTAACCAACAAGCAAATTGTGTGAAATATCATCAACTGAAGTGTCCTAGAATGAAAGCTGCCGAGACATCAGCTCTCATCGGATAATGAAAGTTGTCGTAGAATGACAGTGCTATGATGCGAACTACGGTATTATGGGCTGTCCAAGTCATACATCAAGTAGTATGGGATATTTGATGCAGTATTTTGGTGTTTGATTCTTCCCCCTTAATAACTAGCTTTTAAGGGTGGGTCTGCCAACTACTTGGATGCTTATCATATACGAGGGGAAAAGAATCATTTCCAAAGCAACACTAATTCCCTTGGGCGCATAAACCTAAAGCTTTTCAAGTACATGCAGTCTTACAAAATAAGGCAGGAAAGACAGAACAGTAAGGGACAGCAGCAATATAATATACCAACTAAAGGTTCTTTTACATGGATAGATAAATCATAAGCAACCAATTCAACCACTGCATAAAAACCTAATTCTACAGGAACAACGAACAGACTGAACCCCCAATCAAACCCCATACCAGTATATGATGGATAACACCAAAGTGTACTAGCAGTTCAACCACTCCAGGCCAAAGAAACTGATTAGCAGAACCATTTGAACAATGGAGGACCCTCCTCCCTGGTTCTCCCAGGTTTAACCAGTTTTTAAACATTGATTCTGAATAAAGAACCAATCAGGATTTTTTACTGAAATAGAAAACACAAAAAAGCACTGGATTTAACAGACAAACCATGATGAATCATTACCGACTAATATCAAGTTCTGTACTGAACCTAAATATTACCAGTACAAATACAATTCCATTTGCCTTATTTTGTATAAATAACATAAACCGCAAAGCAAGCAACTCTCAAGTAACACAATGCAATATTTAACATATGTTTCTATTCCGTATACAAAAAGGAACACTTTATGTTAGAGCGTTGATACCGGTGCAGAAGTGCAGTGTGTTGATCATCAGAAGCATAAAGTTCATAATGTCTGGCAAAAACATTTCCGAGAGACATAACCCAATCAGCATCTTGGATCACATCCAAAGATTCTGCAAGAAACTGCAACCAAAAAATAGAGATGATACATTAACTTTGAATAACCACAATTTATATACTGATGCATCATTGTGCTTTTTCTTATCGACAATACCAATTTGAAACATGTTTGATCACTTCAGTAGAACTATCATTTCGCAGTTCACAATTAACCTATTAAAAAATATTTCAGTTGCAAACAAGCTAAATACTCCACCTACTTGAACAAAAATAGCTTTTGCACTGATCAGAAAGTTTGACTCAATGACAAGTACTTCTTACAAATTATAGAACTATTATACAGTTGAACAAAGGGAGGGTAGGATATTAAACAAGTCATTCACACTCACATTGATTATCATGTCATCCCAAGTGTCTTGATATGACGGATCCTGCTTCAAGTCCTCTGTATCACTAACATATGCCTTCATCTTTGGAATCTAGAGCTTACCAAATACAGAAATTAATTACACTTTGGTCTATAATAACCATCCTGAAATTGTAAGATGTAATGTAACTGATTCAAAATAACATATTACGATAAACTATATTTTAAAATGAACATAAGTATATGAACCTTTTCGGTTACTTATCAATACCATAATTGTGCCGACCCATTAGATACAAAATTATAAAACTGCTATGCTGTTTTCTTCATCTAAAAAATTTTACAAGATCAGAAAGCCTAGCTAAGCACAAAATTTTATGACTCAAGATTCCCAGAATATTTGAATGACTTCACTAAAGGAGGCTTATATAGACTTATTATAACAAATACACATAAATAGGGAAGTTTTCTTTCCTCTAAATCGGATATGGCCTGCCTAGAAATACAATATACTTGGCTATAAACTATAATAAATATAAAATATCTTTTATGATTTCAACAAGATGCACAATTAACATACAGAAATGCAAGAGCTTCACCAATATTTATTTGCATAACTATAACATGCTTCAACAATAATGTATAACCAAAAGCTTGACGAATTGTCAAACTCTAACAAAAGGTAAAGAAATTCACAAAGTACTGAAGATTGAAATTGGATAACACATAAATTTTAGCAAAAGATGTTACCTCATCTTGCCAAAATAAATTAATATTTTTTGGGAATAGAGGTGCCAAAAGACATAGAACCTGCAAAAGATATGTTTACTTATATGTCATCCAATTAAATGTGAAATTGAAAAAAAAAAAAATAGCTTAGTGAATGACACCATCAACCATAAAAAATATTCATCAAATAAACTAAAATAACATTCCAAATAGTTTGAGCGACCATTCCAAAGAATTAAGACTTGGCCTCAATCTAATGGCACTCTTATCATGACGTGCAAATTACATAGAGGACCTCCCTTGCAAAAACTAACATGCTTGAAGCAAAACCTATCTCTTCTCCTATTAAGCCTGTACTTCAAAATGTAAAATCATCTGTGTCCGTACCCATGTTGAATACACTTGAGAATTATACAAAGGAATTAGAAATACTGAGATTGTATTTCCCTCTCTTAGGATCTCATATTTATATTAGCTTTGCATACATCAAATACAACGTCTGAGAGGGAAGAGAAAAGAAATTAAAATGATACACCTATGAACCAAGTGCAGCACAAAGCACACAGCACCTTCACAATAAATTCTATTTAAGACTATTATTTAATCTAACACTCCCCTCAAGGATTTTGTTAGTACATCGGCAAGTTTATTATTTGATCCGACAAACTCAGTGCAGATTTCCTTGGTTAGCATCTTTTCTTGAAAAAAAATGACAGTCAATTTCAATATATTTAATTCTCTCATGGAACACTAGATTGGAAGCAATTTGAAGAGCAACTTGATTATCACAATAAATCATCATCGGTTGAATCTTGCAAAAATCTAATTCTTGGAGGAACTGTTTTACCCAGTGTTGGTAAGATCATGAGTATAATCGCATACTGGCACAATTAAACAAGTTTGGAGGAGAAATCGAGGTGACACGTAGGGCGAATCAAAGCGAGTATGTGTGCTGCTCAATTAATCGGGGGATGTTGGGCCATTCTGATCCTTCTCGTCTTCTAAAGGCCCAATATATCTAAAAAAAAAACCTACCAGCTGAGGATAAGGTCCAATATGTTTTGTGGTGCTTGCTTACCCTTTTTTTCTGCTAGGGTTGGTAAGCAAATCAGAACCCACGAAACGAACCCACGAGGCACAAAGAGTCACGACCCCTCGCTCACTGCCACTCCTTGCCTTTGCAGTCACTGCTATTATATAGATTGTAGGCTATTATATAGAGTCCATACTTGTTTTATGTTCTACTAAAGATGTTTTCATTGGTATCGCTATCAAAGAAGAAAAATGTAGTTCCTGATAGAATTAAGGAAACTGTTCAAAAACATGTTAATAAAATTTTTTTTTGGTCTATGGATTGGTAAATGTTAGTATATACAACATTGTAACATTACAAAAAATATGCTGAATGCCTGTCTATGTGACATTCATCAAAGAATAATTCAAAAAGAAATATAATGAAGATGTTAAGGGATGTCATGAGCTCACTGTCAAAATTTGGGTGGCCAATTGCTCCCTTGCCAAAGGATTATGCAAAAGCACTACCAAGCGGGCAAGAAGTTCCTATATCAAGCATAAATTATTCAACCAGGTAATGTGTGCTGATATAGCAAATAATGATTCTTTTTTAACAATTGAAAGTACAAGTAATTATAAATATAAAAAAATCATACTATTAATGTTATCATACCTCAGCAGTTGGTATATCAGGACGGGTTTTACACTCACTCAACATATCATTGCTAAACGACCTATGCCGCCACAATTCTGAGATACACCTGCACACCTGTAAAGTAGTAATGATGTCATTTGCCAGAGAAAACTTTCTGCAATCATAAAACTTCAATTTCACAGTGCATTTATACTTCCATGCAATTTGAAAATCATACAATGGATGGATAAAATTAATCATGCATCTGAAAATCAAGTTGAAATTCCCTACAGAACTTTTACCGTGGCCACAGCACCAGTGTAGGTTCGTGGAATAATCATCCTCAACAGAAAAGGCCAAAGAATATGCTGTACAATTCAAAAAAAAAAAAAAAAAAAATTGGGTAAAATTAGAAATTAGAGAATTAAAAGGAATAATGAGCCCAATAAACAAGTGAAACAAATTGATCAATAGGGAAAAAATAAAATTTACCTCCATTTCAGGAATCGTAATAGTTACCAAAAGCAGACCTTTTTCACAAACTGCTCTTAACTCACTAGGAGTAACTGCTCCAATTTTCATCTAAGAAGGATTATCAAAACTTAGGTGTCTATGATAAATAAAATAAATGCATCATAGAAGAGAGGAGGAAAAATAACTACAACAATGAACATTCAATCGAAACATGAACAAGAGACTAGAAATCTCAAAACAACAGAGGCTTCCAATCATATCATCATAGGAAAGTTTCCCTGAAACTAAAAACACTGGATCAAATAGGACTACTAGATCCAAGAAAATAAGAACTACAAACATAGTTTGGTATTAAAGTCCAAATAACCTTATTTTACTAAAAATTCATGAGAATTCACGGCAAGTCAAAGATATGCACTTTGCTTGCATTTTTTTGCTTTGAGGGAAGGGGGAGAGGAGGTACCTCTATTCTCTTGTTCGGTATGTTCTCAAGATCACTCCGATTTTGATCAGTTATAGCACAATGGCGTACAAGATATTCAATGAACAACTCTCCAGACGAACCAACCAAGTAACAGTGAGAAGCCATAACCACAATTAACTGAAGTCAAAATATATTGAACTTTTAGTGAAAGATGGCATTGTGTCATTTAAATATTAAAAAAACAACACAGGACTTACCTCAGATAGTGCCTTTCGAACAGCTAAATTCTGCTCCTCAAGCAAGGACTTTACAGCTTCGACTAGTAGAGATATTTTACTATGCCAAGCTTCCGACAGCCTTAAAATAAGAATTGCAGTTACCTTATACTTAATAATTATGAATAAGTATCATCGGGAATAGAGGAGGCAGAAACCTTGGCAAAAGATGCTTCAAAATGCAAAGAACACCAAAAGTCAATGGTTCTTCCCTCAATCTGCATTTCTGGAAGCAGGTACGATAGAGAGAGATGTATAATTTGTAAATATCACAAGAAACAGAAAAAAAGTATGTTGTTCAACTTGGAAAAAGAAGAAAATAGATAGAGAAATCAAGGAATAAAAAATACTGACAATAAAATGCCCTCTTGGACTGAACATGCTAACAACAATCAAAGTGGCTAATATATTTTTTGGTCAGCCTATTTCAAAATGTTCGATTTTAGTCCCTGTAAGGCTTTTCTCACGTTTTAATCCCCATATTTTGATAGAAAAGTGTTTTTAATCCCTTATGAGGAACTAAATCCACATTACTTTTCATAAACGTATGGACTAGAATGTGGTTTTACTCATTAGGGAGTAAAAACACATGTTTCTATTAAAATGTAGATACTATTTGAAATATTTTTTATGCACAAAAATAAACAAACTATATAGACCCTAAACTCATGTTTGGTACTTTTTGGCTTTAACTTTAATTGATAAGTTTTAATAATATAAATTGCCACCTAGTTTTAATCCCAATTCCTGGTTTCAAAAACTTCTTCAATAAATTTTGAACAATATAAGCTTTTCGTACTTATTAATGAAAACATACCAACCAAAAAAAATATATAAAGAAAGAAGAAACAGCATCCCATGATTTGATTGGCTATTTTATGTCTTCATCTAATTTAAAGTTTCTATTCAAGCTTCTTCAAGAATTTTAATTAATTTAACATGATGTTTTATTTGTTGACTTTATCTATCCTCCGCCATTATATTATTCCTCTTTTAGTTAGTAAATTTTATTTTTTAATCAACAAGAGAGGGGGCAAAAGAAAATTTACTTTGTCAAGAATTAACACCATACAGAAAGAATTACAGGCATACTATCAACTCTTATGTACTTACATTTACAAGGAACAAAAACAAATCATCTGGATACACCAAGCCAACTGTCAGAAAGCAATGCTGAACTTCATTATACATCTGTGGAACATAATTGAATAAATTAAATGTTTTACTCTTTTAATCTGGATAATGGAAAAGGAAAAAGCTATTCCAAATTGTGTCCTCAATGTGTAAACAAAGATGCATTATCCACCCTTAAATTTTAGTAGGTTAAGATTATGATACACTTCAAATTGAAGGTGTATACATCTTAACCGTTATTAACTTTAGAGATAACTTCAGATTAGAGGACACCCTTATCTAAAAGAAAATCAATGAAAGAGAAAGTACTAGCACAGAGCCAAAGGAAAACGTCCAATGACATCCACAAAAAACATGAACAAAATGGAGAATTATCATCTCAAAAGACCCTCCAGAATCCAAACCCTTTCCATGTATCAAAGAGAATCCATTAAAAATCCACAGAATCTAATCCCTACAAGGCGCCACTAAAATGATCAAGTAAAGGTGTACCCACCAACTTTTGGTTTTAATCTAAAACACACTGTGCTCTTAATCCACTAAAAATTTTATGCGTAGAATACACCATCCCTACCCGGAGGAGCTTTAATTATAACCCACAAGGAAGTGAAAGTACAACTGCGTCTAAAAATCAGGGAAGTGTTATTCAGGCTAAAAATGGAAACAACGAATTCAAGAAAAATATACCAACCTCAGAAAAAGAACATCTTTACAAAATCATAATGACAAATGGCACTGACCTACGCAGCCACTATAAGCCCACATTGCAAAGGCACCCAAAAAACAAAATCATAATGACAAATTGCAATGACCTACCCAGCCACTATAAGCCCACATTGCAAAGGCACCCAAAAAATAAACTAATTATTATGCCTCCAATTGGAACTGAACTCCAAGAAACAAAAGTAACATAACAATTAGAAGCTAAAAAGAATTGCACTACTAAATTCAAAGAATAAAAGTTGAGTCGATGAAAAAAGGAATAAAGTTAGACCTTTGCAGCAACAGGTGCTACAGTAGTTATCATATTCAAATAACTTAATATTCCAACCAATGAAATTGATGGTATTACCTTTAGTCCCACAGAGAAATCTGATTGGTCTTTGCTGTCATTATTGATAGAAATCACAGGTAGAAGTGTTGATAAGACAAGAATCAAATCCTGCAACCAATGATTTTATTTAATTTTTCTAGTGATAAAATTCCAGCAACATACAAACAAAACAACTTTATACACAAAGGGACACAATCTAGACTGGAAACATTTACACAGCACCTTAAGTTGCACAGTACCAACCTGACAAGATACAGTTCAAGGATACAATATATATGAAATTAAGAAATGATAAGAGAGCAGAAGAACATGGCAGAGGTATTGAACAGCAGACAAATTTATGGAAAAGCTCCAGCATCATGAAGGAAAATTTGACGAAGAAACAAGGGGGTGATCAAATTATAGTTAGATCATGAAAGAAATATCCTCTTTGTCTAGGACACTTCCACTTCATGTCTGTTCTTTGAAGGAATTCTTGCAGCAAAACAATATTATTTTATGTAAGAAATTGCAACAAGTTCCATGGGTATCCAAATTGTACCTGAAGTACCCCTCTACTCATAAAATTATATATTATGTACAAATACAGCACAACTTTGGAATGCGTCCATGATTTAGAGAGAATTGAGATAGTGTTGCACTTGCATATATACATCATTGAAATAGTGATTCTTAAAGCATCAAGAAGAAAAAAAAAATAAAATGTGTCAGATGTTTTAAGGGACAATAAAACTTGACTACCAGTGTCTAAAAGCTGTTGCCCTGTCAACCAGACAGCACGCCAATTAGGGTTCAATAGCAACCTCTGAAATGGTTCACCCTGTTGAAACCAGCATAAATGGAGAACTAGAAAGTTTCTTAAAAGTTGGTTATCTCTACTTAGAATAAATAACCTACTATACATATATATATATATATATATATATATATATATATATATATATAGAGAGAGAGAGAGAGAGAGAGAGAAGAAGAAGAACAACAAATGTTTGCAATCCTGCGACCTTGAAGAGTTCGGATTTACATATGATTGCAAGCGGTTTGCTGAAGGAGGGAATGTTTTATTCAGAAACCGATTACTGCTGGATTCATGGCCAAGAGCTTCAACTTCCGTTATTGGAGGTGTTTCAAACTTACTTTCAATAACAAATAATTGGAGCATATTCTTGCAGAAGACCTTCAAGAATAGTGTTAATATATTCATCATGTTAGATGGGACATCGAATTCCAGCAAGTTCATCAGCAATGGACTTAATCTCTCCCAAGAACTCACGCATAGTGTTGTTGTCAAGAAAGGTCGCACATAGATTGGTGCGAAGCTGGCTAGCACACGCCTTGGTTTGGGCCAAGTGATCATGAATTTGTTCCCAAACTTGGTACGAGTAAATAGCTCCGAGAACGCAAGACAAGATCGACTTTGAAAGCTTCAATTGAAGTAAAGAAAGCAAGATTTGATCTTGCACTTCCCATTTTTCATATGCTGGATTTATTGTTCCAGAAGAACAGTCATCATCAGAAAGAAAGAACAGAAGAATCATCGGGTTTACAACAAATCGATAAGTTCAACAAAGCGACTTTGTGACAAGTTCAACTTGTTTCCAATGAAGACAATTGGAATCATCAAGTTTTTCATCTATAGAATTGGGAAAATATTCGGAAGCTGAAGGGAGGGAGCTTGAATCAACACAACAACAAAGAAAAATAAAGTTATTGGTTTTTAAACAATGTATAGATGTTCATATTACATCCTAAAGTAACATGGTGACTCTTCCATCATCTAAATGATATGGAAACAAATCAAAAACAAATAGCTAAGGTTTGATTGAAAATTACGACATAACCAGAAGTATGATAAAAGAGAACTCAACATACATGAAACATTTTAAACAGGAACATTATAGTATTCATACCTCAAAATCAAGCATAGGAGGGCCACTTTCAGACAATAAAGAGGCATTTAACAGATTGTGGAGACTACATGTAGCCAAAAAAGCTATATCTTGATCCCTTTTATACCTGACATGAGAAGAAATGAATATGAATCCATCTGATAATACTAGTCGATATTTTAAGTATCTTCCATATTCTGATCTAATGAGAAATCACTCATTGAATAAGAAAAAAACTAATTAAATATGAACAATAGAGAACTAAAATATAAAATGCTTTGAAGACCAATCTTACAAGTCCAATATTGTAGGGATAAGCCTTGGTAGGGCAGTCTTTAACTGTGGTCGTGTTATGAGACCTACCATCTGCCCCAGTGCTTCTACAGATGCCACACGAACCTAAAACCAAATAAGTTTACATAAGACAAAGACCAACAATGATCAAGTAAAAAAATCATAAATCACACACTAAAATACTCATCTACTGTTAATCATCTACACACAAACAAAACGTGTTCAGAAACTCCAATTTTATAGATGTATCAGCAAAGAAAAAGATCCAGAAAATAATAGAGACTCACATAAGGAGTAGAATGCAAGAATAGAAATAGAGCAAAATAATAGTGACCTTAAGGTCTCTCGAAGCTGCCCAAACTCTCAACAAAAGCTCAAAAGCAGAATTTAGAAATGACCTGCACTACATAGAGAATTAGAGATATTTCTCACCTTCAAATAAGAAATAAAGGGAACATGGTTTGTTGAATTAGAAAATAAACAACAAGACAATATATTGATCTCACATGACATCACCATCTTGAGGAAAATGTGAAGGAAAGTCTATACTATATTGCCAAGAAGCTTGACACCAACACTTAAATGCTGCAAACAATGACAAATTATGAGTTAAATGGATCAGATTATCAGTAATAATAACACCTTTGAGCAAGGTTAGCCAACTATTTTCTTCCCACATTTGCCTACCATCAAAAAATGAGAGCTTATGTTGAAGGTACAGCTACTAGAAAAGGGTCATCAATTTTCAAAATTTATATTTTTAAAACAATTTTAAAATCTTTAATTGATTTATCAGCCGAAATATAACACATTACAAACTAAACCTAGAGCTTAAAAAAGCATACAAAGAAAATAAAATCACCAAAATTGGCATGCTCCAAAACCAGGTAGCCAAGATTGTTCACGTCCAGGCTAATAGAAACCTCCAACCCAACTTTACCATTCATTTAAAATGTTAGCCTACTAATAACACCAATTTATCTTAAAATGTTTTCTTGGCGAAGGTCTCTTTAAAATTCCAGAAATCACAAGATGTACATGTCCTTTAAAAACTCTATGATTTTCATGTTGTCCATCCCAACTACAATAAATAGATTATGGTTTTCCAATTTTACAATTATCAGTATTATTCTATGCCCTAATATGTCATGAAATTTACAAAAAGGTGAATTCAAATGCAATTCAATTAGGCTGGACCTGTCAGATATAAACTGCACTTGTCGGCAACCTCAACCAATGCAAGAAAGTCACTTATGATGCATGCCAAGCATGTACATGATATATATTCGATATGGTGATATAATTATTCTAAGAATAAATAGAATACGATTAAGTCTAGTATGTATATCTAGATATTAAAAAATAATAAAAATATAATATCAATTCCATCCAAATTAAGAGCACAGTTAATGGACATTACTAAAATAAAAAAAATAAAAACAAATCACTGTCATCATAAATCACTTCCAATTATTTACAAATAGGAAAAGTATTATTGATCTCATTTGGTTCTTGAAATCAATCATAGAGAGGACAAATCACCATTTTTTTGTTCACCAGTGGCCAATGCTTCCATGGTTCCATATTATATAAGTTTATAAATAACCAACTTTATTGGATTTTCACACAAAAATTATAAACTTTGATACTTGACCAATAGGTATGGATGAAGTATCCAAGAGTATCAATATTGGTTACATATGTGTGAAGCTAATTAAAGTATCCGGTGCTTCATAGAAGACATCAAAGATAGAAGAAACATATCCATCAACACAGTAACAGAAAAATCGCTGTACCATTTGCAAAAATGGGGCGGTGCATTTCTCGTACATTTCCAAGAATTGGCAAAATTCGTGAAAGTACACCTTTCCAACGTGGAATGAATTGCATGGCTGTATCAGATTTATATGGAAGAAAAACTCATCAGTATTTACAGTTATATGTGATCCCACAGAAAAATTTGACAGCTGATGCACATAGTTAAAATTGATTACTAACGATCAGTAGAAGCAAATTCTGCAAGGATTTGAACCATAGCCGGTAGTGCTGAATTTGTCCCAGATAAATGAAGAAAAATTTCTTCCATCATCTGCAACACCAATTCAGAGGAAAGGGAGATCAAAGACATGAGACCAAGAATACAGGGAAAACTAGGGGATGGGCTAAAAAAAAGTATATATAAAATATATATAGAAGACAGTGGTACATGCCATGAAAGTAAAATGAATGAAAGATATTACTTAGCTTGATAGAAAAATATTTTAATAATTCCAAGTACAAGGATAAAGTAAAACTATGGAGTGTGGACAACAGTTCTTAACTTATAATTTCACAGGTAATAAAAGAAACTGTACTGCAGTAGGATTGCATGCAACTGATCTTTCTTTCTCTTGGTAATACTTGTTTCAAAAATGGATATGTAAACCTATATTTCCATTCTTTACTGAACTAAACCTTTTAATACAAACAAAAACCAATTTCAATAGTTAAAAAGAAAAAGAAGATATCTCACGAGATCAGGTAAATGTGAGCCTATTGCAACAAGTAGGCTTGTTGCTGCTCGTTGCCACTCAGAATTTAGTTCCTGCAGAAAACAAACGATGTGAATTAAATAAAGGAAGGATTAGCCATAACATAGCAAATCTGGTAAAGCCATCAGCTAGAATATTCTAAGATGACCATGACATCAAGAAAAGAACACATAAGGGAGGATCCAATAAGAGTACAATAGACTTAGGATATATTTAGATAAACTTCATAAACATTTTTCTTTTCATTTTTTTCTCCTATGAGTGTCTATATTAGAACCTTATCCAAACACGCCCTTACCATCATTTCAAATAAAGGAAAGACGAGATATATGAGGGTGATGTAGAACAATAAACCTAGAGTACTCATCTAATTAGGGTTTCAGATACTATGAGAACAATAAAAATCTCTATGTCGCATAATCATGCAGGACCAATGGTGCCTTTAGTTGTGAAGAAATGAAGAGGATGAAATTAATGTAAGTTGTTTGGTAGGAAGATAGAGAAACAACTTTAAAATCAGTGAAATCCACTATATTATTTCTCACCTATTTCTACCCTTCTCTCTCGCCACATCTCTTTTATATTTTTCTTCAACCAAACAAATGTAACTTTATCTCTCACCTATTTCCACTTGTCTTTTTCAATTCCATCTGACTTGTTTCTCTCTTCCCTACCAAACAAAGCATAAATGTTGACACTAGTGGTTTATTAATAAACCCAACACAACAAAACACCATGATAAGACAAGATTGCTCTATATTGGAATAAGAAACTCCAATATAAGATAAAAACTCTAACAAATAATACCAAATCTAAAACCCTAATTTCAAAAATAAAACCCGATTTACAGGTCTTAAAATTTGTATTTGTAAGAAAATGTTTGCCTATAATCAATCAAATTGTATTTCATTGTCTAGAGTATTTCTTGGTAAAAATTTATTGCCATCATGGGCACTCTCCCTTAACAAAAAAAAAAAAAAAAAAAAAAAAAAATCAGAATTACACAATGTCAAACCTCAAATGGTTAGGTACACAAAGTCAAGCTGAGCAATCCAGCATATTAGTTTGCATACCATATAAAACCAAATGGTCAAACAGTAAAAGAGTCCCAACAAACCTTGCCAGATTAATCAAAATCCATCTCAAAGCATCATACAACTCACAACTTCTCCTTACCTCCACCCTCATTAACTTCTGAATTCTGACAGTAATCATCTGATTTCTCACTCAGGTCAAAACACAAGTTCATAGACCTAGCCATAAGTCATTTTCTTTCATAAACATGTTCTTTAATACTTTGTGTACCAACCAACAACGTAAGAATGTTATAAACATAGACCAAGAAAAAATGAGCCCTCCTTAGTCCTCAACTTTGTTAGTTCCAACTATATATGCAGTAACACTTTTCTAGTTCATAGTGACCAAACTCCAGCGTACGCACTGACTATACTTTAATCATCTCACCATGGCTAGCACGTGTATGTCTAATCATCAACATGTCCAGCATGTAACCTGCCTTTTTTTTTTTTTCTTGTCCTCCGGTAAAATGAATTTCAATTTTGACAACCTTCATCCAAATCTTCTCTCGCAGCAAATTTGCATCCATTCAACTTCCAGCAAATTATTTTCCCATGTGGAAAATGAAAGGGAGGAGGGACAGCTAAATTACAAACCTTGAATCACTATTTGTTCAACCATCTATTCGATGAAGAAGAATGGTGCTAATATCTCCAAAAAAATTATGTCAAATAGCTTAACATCCAATCGCCCAAGAATCAGACAGGATATGTTTTTTAGGAAATCATCTTTCAAATTTAAATCAACATACAAATAATCATGGTCACCTTGAACTTCCTTTCCTCTCGACTGCAGAGAACAATAAAACAAATCAGACGAATGTGAAGGTGACATCAATTATCAAACCGTCTAACCCTCCTACTCTACTGTCTGGATCTTAAATTGACCATGTCCGATACAGTATCATAGACAACATCCATATTACATGCCAGTCACATGAATTAATTTCTAGCAAAAGTAGACAGACGAAGAAGTGTTTCAATTGGGAGACATGCCACAGTTTCCAAGGATTATTAATCTCTGCCATTTTTATGGAACAAATCTGCCTTCTTGGCATCTTTATGATGCCAGCTTACGGACTTTTACGACTTTGCTATTGCAGCTGGATAGGTAATCAGTGCCATTATGATGTAATTTTCCTTCTGTTTTTCTTTTATGTTTTTTTTTCATTCATTCAATGCAGCAAGCTATTTCTTATACTACTTTCTTAACTTTTGAGTCGTAAAAAATTTCTATCAAAAAGTGGAAAGGCATTGTTAAAACTTAAAAGGTAGTCCTCGTATGTTGATAAAAAGGAAACAAAACATTAAACGTATCCTCCATCAATTCGAAACGGCAAAAGTCCCATGCGATCAATTCAAGCCCGCAGATATCTCCATCTACGCGCTCCACTTTTCTATAATTAATTTCAGTAGTTGCGAAGTAGAACCGAGTCTCCAAAAAGCCACACACAAGTTAACTTACTTCTACTAAGCCAACAACGTAAAACAAAAAAGTGATTGTCACTGAATTGTATCCATTACTATCACTACTGCAGCTAGCTACTCACTCCTGCAAGAAAACAGAAAACAAAGCACCTTAGAGGATATCAGCTCAGCGGTAGCAATCTTAGCGAGCTTCGCCATGAAAGCAGAATCGACGTCTCTTGTGTCAAGAGCCCGAACTCCGAACGCCATCACTTGGAAAACTCCAGCCATGTTCCCAAACCGCTGTAACACCACGAGAAAGAAATAAAATAAAATCATGATCGAGTAAAACCTAAGCATAGAATGAGAAACGCACCCGACGTCCACCGCGCGAAACGACAGTGCAGCAATCGAGAACGAGAAGAGGATTCCTGAAAAAGACGCAATGAATGGTGAGGATAAAGAAGGAAGCGAAATTGAAGGAAGAAATGAGATAAGAGAAGTGATTACAGTGCGGCAATGTCCTTGAGAGAGGACATGGAGGCCTTTCTGACGGAGGGAGAGTCATCGGCGAGCAAGGAGAGGAGAACCTGCACGGCCTCTGCAAGCAAGAGAGAGATTGATTGATAATTGTTTGAGATTAGAAGAAGAGGAATTGGAAGAGTGAATTTAACGAATTCTCAGAGAAGGAGAACGCACCGGATGCGGGAACTGAGGTTGAGGAAGCCATGGAATTGGAAGGTGCGAGAATCGCGAAGGCCAGAGCAACATAAATAGAGAGAGGTGTGGTATGGCGTGGCGTGGTGCCTCTAGACGCCGGGACACACAGACACTGCTGCGCTGGTTATGTCTTGCCTTCCAGAAATTCAATATATTACTTTTCTCTTCTTTTTCCCATTTATAATTATCGGTCCCGTCCCATCAACGATCCACACCGAAACATTTTCTTCAGCACTTTCGTTAGTATTTAAGATGCACTTCTCTTTCTCTACAAACAAAAGTTGTTGCAGGTAAATGAATTATAAACTATTTTTTCGTAGTTAATTATAACATATTTTTTTTCCTATTTTAAATCATTTTTAAAATAATTATGATAAAAAAGTATAATCTTGATGGCAAGGTTGTTAAATCTGAACCCAATGATGAACTTAGTGTCAAATCAAATATAAATATCATAGGTTTAAAGTTAAAAACGGTCTGTTCATTTCATAATAAATGGAGGGCTTATGGTGGAGATTATATTTTTACTTCCCTAAGAACATTAGTTACATTAAAATATTATGACGTTATATAATGAATGCATTGTTTTTTAACTAAAAAGTTAAAATCGTGCAAAGAAAAAATAGATATGGAAATGATATAGAATCTTGACGTGGCACCGTTACAAAAGACTAGTTTAAAATCGTTAGATATATATATATATATATATAATTTTTAAAAGGTTGTTGAGATTTTTCCTTTTCTGTGTCTTCTTTTCTTTTTCTTTTTTTTATCTTTTCCTTGTTTACCTTACTTGTTCAACCACTGACCCTTCATACACAATCACAGATCATGGTGTACCACTGATGATAAAAATCGGACAACCCTCCATGCAGAAAACAAAACCATAGGTTAACAAAAATAAATGTAACAACACACGCACAGTTGAGAAATTGAGAGCATAATTTGGGAAAGAGAAAAGAAGAATAAGAATAATTATGAGTCATCGGATTAAATTTGAAAAATGTAAATCAATAAAAGATTATTTGTTTGAATTTTATCGTTTTCCAAGTCAAATAAATCTTATCTCTAAACACCCGTAGTTAGTTGACAAGATGGGAATTGAAAGCTAAATCTTCACCTAACTCAATTAACAAATACTTATTATCACATCTCTTCTCTAATTTAATCAATTGAATTAAATTTAATCGAACATTTAATGATTTAGTTTAAATAAATTGTACATAAAATTACTACATTCCCTAATCTCTCGAACACCTCCATTTTGTACGCCTAAGAATTAGTTCGTATTAACACCAATGTTGATTGAAAGTAAAGAGATGTCGAGAGAGCAGTAATATATTATCTATGCAAGTATTCTTCATGATTTCAGAAATAACATGTTCATGCCTTCTCCTCTTTAATTTTAGGCGATTAGAAGGCCACCTAATTGATAATTAAATAAAGTGTTTAGCAGATCATTGTAAAATAATAAACATTTGAATTTGCCTCTTGTATCTAAAGTGATGCGATGGCCTTTTATCTTGAACGTGAAGATTTTCTTCAGAAACAGTATTTCGTGTTCCCTTTCGTCTTTTACTTGTTCATTTCATTCTTTTGGCTTGTTCATTTCCTGCTTATCATTTTGTTTTTTCATCATGTTGGTATTATAGACTTTATTGTAAATTTTGACCGAATTGAATAAGACGCACATACGAGCCTGAATATTTGACAAATCATTTGCAACACCCACTGCTGTGAATCACCAATAATACAGATTAAAGTGGTTGGGTAGTCACTGGTTTCATCATCGATAGATAATGTTTCCCTGACAAATTCATTTTTTCTCTCATCAATACATAAACTGCATTTGGAAATTCAAGCATGGTACAATAATGAACCTCTCAAAACGAGTGCTTCCAAATCAGAATATTTCAATTTACCCTATAATATCTTTCGAATTTTATCAAAAATTTCAAATTGGTTTAATAATTAACTTATACTGATAAAATAATCATTAAGGATTGGCAAATATTGCCTAATAATAGATCAAGAAACAATACTTAACAACTCTAATTATGAGTTTATCGTGACAATAAAGAAAATCCAAACTAAACAAATGGAAAATAGAGATTTTATCGGAGAACTAATCTGATATTCCATTTAATTCTGATATGGTTTTTACAGATAATAATGTATATATGCGAGAGACTACACAGTCCTACAAAATTTTACAGAGCAAATGGCAAGTAGAGACATATTTGAATAGGCATATTTCATGATTATTATGGTTAAAGAACGGAAATTAGGCTGCAAACATTTGAAACATGCATTACTCGTAATCGTGGTCAAAATTCAAAAAGGAGAACCAATTGGAGCTGCAAGGCCGAGGTACCGCATTATCTTTAACCGGCGAAGCTTTTTTTCTGATTTCACTGGATATGTAACCTCCTGGAAAAGAATTTATTCATTAAGCCCGTGACAAACAAGTTCAAATAGTGATCATGCCACAAGTTTTAAATTTGAAACTTACATCAAAGTGAACTTTGGGTTTACGTTCCCTTTTCCCCCTTCGTCTCTCTTGAAAATCATCAATTGTTTTGCTTGTGGTTCTAGAAGGGCATTTATCTGTTCAAACCATAACTTCATATTAAAAAGGAAAAAGAACAGCCAAAAAGAATAAACCATTGATTGCCAACCAGTAGATAGCTGTCGAGGCTGACAAACACACAAGACATACAAGGACATTAAACGATGGATGGATAAAAACAATGCACATGGGCTCTATGAAGATAAGTGTCCTAGATAGAACCCTTTGTTTGGTAAAAGTGTTTGCTAAATGGAACTGTGACTAATCATAATCATATCACTACCCCAATGAAACACTACCTGTTGTTGAAAAATAAAATATTTTCAACGGAGTTACCACATTTGTTGTGCTACTTGTTGCAACACGCATCAATTTTATTGAGGACTTATAAATATTGTTTGACTCCATTGGTTGATTTTTGCACAACAATTTGAAGAGGGACCTCATGTTGTTGTTAGGTGAGGATGTGAATCGGGAAATATAATCAAATCTCTCTAAAAGCCCTGAACCTTTCTTTTTTGGGTGAGGAAGTGGCATTTCAATACTGCCAGATCCACTTGAACTCCCCGTTTTAGTTGACTGCAAACCCAAACTTGTCAGACTTCATGCCAAAAGCCATTCGGTTGGGCTAGCCTCTTAGAACTTCCCCAACCACTTTTAATTTTTAACACTTTTTGCAAATAAATTAAATGACTTTGTTATCATGTCATCCATGTAAACTTTAATCTAAATATGTATCAGATCATGGATCAAAGTCACCATTGTTCTTTTATATGTTACCCCCAAAAGAAAATTTTCACCTAAATGAAACAACCTTTAAGTAGCAAAAAGTGTCCATCAGTGGCTAAGATTGAAAATATACTGGGGTGGCCAAAATTTCAAAATAATATTTTTTTACATTATTGAAGTTAAAAAAAAAAAAAAAATTGGGGCATATAGATACTGGGGACCCATGACCACCGGGCCTCCTACTAAGATTCGCTAGTGGGCGTGATGATCATCATTTTCTCCTTTTCTTCAACAATCTTAACTTGATTGTATCAAAGAAGTCATCCTTTAAAGAAAATAAAGAATGTTGATTTGTATAGTGTGCTAACAAATCAATATAGGGTACAAGAAAGAAGTTCATCTTCAGGGTTGGCTCTATTTAGCTTTTGATAATCAACACAATTTTCTCATCTTTCTTAAGAACTAGCACTATATTGCAAATTCATTATAGTTATTTTCCAACAGCAAAAAAATAAATATAAAATTGTTTCTTGTCCTTGTATCTGGTTTTTAAAGAGATTTCCGTTTCATCTGCCTTCACTTTTGTTTGAGTGAAGGAAATTCTCACTTCAAGGGCAATATGTGCTCTTCTATTGTAGTATCGAGGTGTGACATTATTCTAATATGACCAAGCAAAGACATCAATATAACTAAGTAAAAGTTTTATCTATATGTGGCATTCATCTTTCCTCATGAAAGTGCCCATTCATTTTCTAGTCCCACTAACTCCACCTCTCTTGGCCTTTGGGTCATCGATGTTGGTGTCATCGATCATATTTTAGGTAATAAGTCTCTTTTCTTATTCATTTCCAGTTCTGGTTATTTACCCGCTCTGTCACTATGGCTAATGGCTCCTAAGTTCCACCTTCTATTGTTGGTACTATCCATCTTCTCCTGTCTCTATCCATTTACAATGTCCTTGGGCCTCCATTTGATTTATTATCCCGCAGTCATCTCTCCTCTTCTCTTCATTATGTTATTTCTTTTACAAAAGACTTTGCTTAAGGACCAGAATTCACGACTGATGATTGGAAATGAATGAGTCTCATGCTTTGGACCTATGCTCATGTTGGCTCGATGGTGGATTCCCCTTCTTTCATCTGTGCTCAATTGGGAAATCCTAGTCTTGCCGAGCTTTAATCCCTTGTACCTCATTTGTCTAAGTTGTTTACTCTGCCTTGTGAATTGTGTCAACTAGAAAAACACAATCGTAGTATTGTTCCTAGTAGTGTCTCCAATAGAGTCTTATCTTCTTTTGCTTTGATTTACTCAAATATTTGAGAACCAAGTTGTGTTAGGTCTACTTTAGAATTTCAATATTTTATAACTTCCATTGATGATTATTTTTGACATACTTAGTTGCTCTTAATGAAAATTTGTTCTAATTTATTTCGATAGTTCAATCCTTTTATAATGAAGTTAAAAATCAATTTGGTGATTTTATTTTATTTTTTGTAGTGATAATGTTCGTTACATATATCTCTTGCCTTCTTTTCAAACTTTCACGGCTTCCTATATCTTGGAAAGTGAACTTTAAACCTAACTCAATCTCACAAAATTGGTTTCTAAAATAAGACTTGCACCCCACTTATACAATATAATATGGCCATATATCTAGTTGATTTAAGATCTGCAACACTTCCCCTCACACCGAGGACATCTAGATTGGGAATAGAGGGATCTCGATTATGACTGACACAATAGACCCAACAAACCTAGTTAACATAGAGACTGATAAGCTCTGATGCCATCTCAGAAAGTGGGCATTAAGGCTAACTTAACTTCCTCAAACTGCCTATTAAGGTGAGGTTTGCAACCCACTTATATATTATAATTTGGTCATATATGTAGTCGATTCGATTATCCAACACTATGGTATTCTTTCATGTCATCTTTTGTCCTCAACAACCAAACAAAATTGTTAAACTCTACTTGGTCCACTTTGTTCTGTACTTTCAGTTGACTTAAAAACACTACAAACTTAAGACATCAACTTTGGACTAGCAACCACGATCATTCACGAACGGAAGCAAGAATCTGGGTAAGAAGATCAAATAATGTTGTCCCTTAAGCCAGAGCTTGATATCAAATGTCCAGATGTCATAATTACTATCACCTAACTTGTCAATGGAGAGTGGGACATTGGCATGGTTAGTATAGAAGCTTCAAACCTAGCACCAGAAAAAGCCATGAGCACGTGGAGAGAGAGAAGACAACAACCAAATCTTCACAATATATGCAGGACCAAATTGGAGGAAGAGACATCGAGGCAAGTCCAGTGTTAGTGACAACAACCAAAACAATGGTCGAACACATTGTAGTCGACAATAAAGGGAGAGAGAAACACGACAACATTAGGGCATGCATGAGAGTGCATGGCCGCTCTAATGATCGTAGCTCCAACGATGCAACGGTCACCTAGGCAAGGTAGCTCAAATAGTGGGATTGTCAGTCGAAAAGCTAACTTAACTATAATAGAGCAACAGAGAAGGAAATAGCAAAAAATAGGGCAAAAATTGTGCGTGCCAAAGAAGGGATGTTGTAAATTAGAAAGAGACAATTTTTCAAAAACAAAAGTTGATACTGATGGACAATGGATCCATTGGGAGGGCATAAATTCGAATTAGGTTCCAAATACCACGTAGAGATAAAAGATAGAGTCATATGGAGTCCTTGTGTGTCTAAAGCACAACAAAGAAAGATTATATATATCTCATATAGTAAAAAGTAAAACACATTTATCAATATTGAATATCGACATTTTCATAACATTTCTGTCGAAAAAGTTGAAGGTATCATTGTTAGGATCACTACCAACAATTATGTATGGAATGTCAATGGGAAGAGTTGGGCATAGTTAGACCCAACACATATCAATGAAATACAAAACAAACCATATTTCAACAAGTTTTCTAGTTGACAATAGTTTCTCATTGAAAGTGGCCTCAAAAGAGACACTTGAAAATGTACCATTTAATGAATTATACATGAACTTCAGACCTTTTGATGGGTCTCATAAAGAAGTGATTGCAAAGATAAATTTGTCAATCCAATTTATCATGTTACATTTGAGGTAACAATTCACATTATAGAATGGAACTAAATCTTCCCATTTCATATTTGATAGTTAGATGTGAACTAAATCTTCAAACTATTGCACAAAATCAACCATATGGAATGGAACGGGATGATGATTGCCAAGAAACCTTTGTGAAACTGCAAATTCTCTAGTTGAATCACCATTTGTCACAATGAGGGTATAGAGGTTGAAAATATTTTATTTTCTATTTTATGGCATCCTCCATTGTAGCCCTTGTTGTGACATCTCACTTCACTATACACAATAATTTAGAGTAGAAATCAAGACTGTACCAAATAGACGTTCTTGCATATCAGATTGAGGAGAACTATCAGCTGTCAACTTTTGGCAAGAACTAAGTTGAGCCTTCTTCTGTAATGCCTAGTATCATAAAATAAAAAAGATAAACAAAATAATCTTACCGAGAATGGGGGACAGGTTATAAATAGATAATATACAGACTCTGTTGGCTGAAATTGTAAAATTTATTGGAGTAAAACATGCTGAAGTTTTGCTTTACACTAAACATACTTGCTTTAAAGCCTGTTGAAAATCTTCTGAAGGGTTATTGCTCCTTGCTTCAAACGACTGCAAGAAAAATCATGTACAGTGATTAAGCAAACAATCATAGAACCACCTTCACAATTGTTGAAATTTATGTCCTGCTTAGCACAAAACAGTGTAAAATATCTCCCTAATTCCATAACAATCAACCTCTTAACAAAAAGGAAAAGGGAAATTCATAAAATTGAAAATAAAATTTAGAATAGAAGGATTGGCAACAGCAGAGACAATATGCTTACTCCAAATCATTATTTTTAGTTCAGTACAAAAATTGTGCGACATGCTGCAGGGAAACATACTAGAAAATTGAGAAATAAGCCTTTATTCACCCTCTGCTTTCTCATTTAGAGGATGAGGATGAGGCATTCTACATGCCTCCTCTTCTTGCATGGCTTTACTTAGATGTTAAATATCAACAAAATGTAAATACCATATGTACAAAAGCACCATGAACTTATCACATGTACAAAAGCATATTGCATGAAAAGGATTAACTCACTTCCTCAAAAGTTGAAATATCTGTCATTGGATCAATCCAGGCACTGATAAGTAACAAAGAAACATTCAGTGCAATAAGTAGACAAGTCAGACAAACCAAAAAACTTCAATCAGGAAAATATATGAGACCATACCTGGGAAGATTTCCATAAAAATGCACTAAAACATGCCCATCACTATCAGGTTTGGATAACGCAGATGTTTCTTCCATGATCTGAAGAGTTTATTTTCGTAATTAATATAGATAAATGGGCTATGAAATAGTGACAGAGAAATAAACTCCATGCCAAATTGATCTATTTTATTAACTATTATGTTTAGAAGGTTGGACTCAAAAACATCAAAAGTATGGCATATTTGCACCAATAGTTTTGATCTTGTAAACTGCACAAACGTTCAAATAATTGGTTTTCCTCATATTTATTGTAGTTTAGTAGCTCTAGAAAAGTTTTGTCAAATCAAGTACCATAGATAGATATGAATAGGCAAAAAAAGGTTCAATCTTCAATAATTAAAGGATTACAAATTTCAAGTGAACAAGAATTGATCTTAACTTCTATAGTTCCCATGAGTGAACATTGTCTCACAAATCTCCGAGGTAATAGAAAGGAACAGGGTGGAATGGGTAAATAAAGGAATAAAGGGGAAGTTTATCAAAGTTTGCTGAGATAATAAAGATTATACATTATAGTACATCAATTATTAAAAAGGAAAAGGAAAAGAATGTGACGCTTAAACTGATTATAACTTATTCTATTGTTATATGAAAAGTCATTTTAGAATTTGAATGTAAGTTCTCTAATTTTAAAGACGACAAGGACATGTTACAATATCATGATGTCAGTGAATTTTCCTGAAGAACTTAGGTGGTAAGTAAACTGCATGCAAAATCAAGAGTTCTTCAAGGCTGCCAGTAAGAGATGATGGACTTTGTAACTGTAGATTCTTTTTGTTTATAATATGCCATATTATGAACCACTACATGGATATAAAAGTGAATACCTCAGCAGGCCACCACAATTGACAATCTGTCCTCGCCCACACAATACTTCCTGGAGTTGCAGCTAGAGAACTGCTATCACTGATAGATGATTCAAGAGGTGTAGATTCTGACATCTTGGAGATATCATTTTTTTCATTGCAATCTTCCCTATAGAAAGAAGAAACTTTAAGTTTCAGTCTACTAAAACATGAAAGCCCGAAAGGTCTTAAACTCTACTTATTTGTACTAGCATGCTTGCACAAAACAAACCTATTGCTACCAAGATCAAGACTTTCATCTCGGACAGCCGAATCAACTTCCACAACTGCCGCATCAAAAAACTCAGATGAACATACTGATCTACCCTCTTGGTTATTGCTGCACCGAACTCTCGTATTTTCAGAAAATTGTTTCGTTGTCATTCCCCTTCCCTGCACACTTCTTGCAGTGACATTGCTCGGCCTCACTTCACCAGAAGACGAATCTTCATGAAAATTGGTCAGATAAAAGATCAGCCATATATTTTAACAAAATTCAACTAAAGTTTCCTACTGAAAGACAGACAATGGATTTAAATCCTAACAGAATGGTTAATTTAATTTGAATCACATGTTACACATAGCAAGATGTTAGAAGGAAGAGAACAAACTACTGGCAAAACCTCCATGCTTGCCAACGTCAACAACAAAGTTCTAGAGTATCAAATATATAAAACTAGCCTGAATAAAGTAATATGGATCTAAGAAACAAAATTAATTCCTTCAAAATTTGACAAAGCTTATCAAAAACATATTATATCAATGGAGGCACTCAACCTTAAAGGTTTATGCATGTGACAAAGCCCTTTTTCCTCCAACACAAATACACATGACTGGAAGATTGAAATCAAAAATTTATAAATAATTTCAGTACACACAGATCATTTAGTATGGTAGCAAAAGAATGAGTTCATTCCATTGTCAAAAAATGCAAATTGAAAAAGCAACAAGCACGCAGACACGGTTATTCCGTAGCTCAACCACATTGCTAACAAACTACCATCCTAATAAATTTTTAAAAGACCATCATCATCTATGAAGACGTGACACAATAAAGAGCAAATCGAACTGCTTCCAACCAAAGAAAGAGGAAGGGATTCCATAATCTCATTGCCAATTGCTCTATGCAAAAACATTACAATTCAATTATTTTCAGAAGCACCGAACAGAAAAGCAGAAAATGAACTAAATACGGGGGGATCGCACGAATGGCACTAGCTTTGCAGTCAACAGTTGACAATCAATTCAAGGAGAAACGAAACAACGATCCCCACACAGTGAACAATAATGAAATTCCATATGGAAACCAAATTCAGGAAACAGTAAAAGAAAATTCAGAAGCCCTTATCGAAAAGTTACCAGAAGCAGGGTTAGAGAAGGAGGAGGGAGTGCGCGTGAAGACAGAGAAATCAGTGCGACGCTTGGGAGGTGAGCTTCTCGGCTGTTGAGAATGTTTTGGCATGTGAGTGATCAATTGGGTCTTCCTTTTCTTATGATTGTTGTTGCTGTGAGGTGTGGTTCTCTTCTTGGCCATTGGTGCGAAGGAAGAAACAGAGGAACCCTAGAGGAGGTTGGCAACAAAATCTTGCAGCATTGACGACGTTGAAACTAGGGAAGCATTAGTATTTGCAAGTTAAGACGCGGGCCACCTGTTCCACAAGTCGTTATTATTCCTTAATCCTAGTAAATCCCAACCCAACAGAAATCGGAATTCTAGGACGAAAACAATTTCCTTAAACTTGACACTTGCCAGTTCCCACCACCACTACTCACTAAAATACTGCTCCAACATGCCAAACTCACACCCCGTTTACCACATCCTATGTTCCATAATCCATAACATCCTTCTTTCCAACTGCAAGGAATAAACATGTCCAAATTTGTATTTATAGTTTTCCTACTAAAATATATTAAAAATAATAATCAGAAATTAAATATCACATCACTTACACCAAGATATTTTATATATTATATATACAAATAATTAGTATTTTGGACATAGATGGTTTTGGATCAAGTTTGTGAGACTTTCTTCATCTGAATAGATAAATTTTAACTTATTTTATTATAAAAGATTTCTTTTAATTGGAATCTCCGATATGAATCTTACCAATTTAATTACGATTGAATTGATTCATTCTAGAAATATTAAACGAGCATATGTGTTAATATGAAAAATTAAAAAATAAATAAATAAATGAGCAAATCTGGAATCGTAAACTCCAAGGACATTAAAGATATAAAAAAAAAAAAAAAAATATATATATATATATATATATATATATATATATATTATGTAATTGAACTGAAAATCAAAATCTGATGTATGAATTTAATTGGTTGAATTTGTAGAAAATTAACTGTGTTCAGTATACTTATTTAAGTACTCAAAATTTTGGAAATAGGTGAAACTGTCTCTCACCTCAACTCAATCAACATTTTCACTTGGGTGGTTAACAAGTGTAACGTGACATCCATATTGTTTGTCACGTGACAACACGCATCAATTTCACTTATTTTGAAAAAATTAGGACTAAGCCACAATTTTATAAAAAAAGAAGATAAGGATGAGACCAACTTTAACTAAATCTTGAAGAATCAAAGACACATTTTACCCTATTTAACTATTATTGTTATAATTTAAGTATTTAATTACTAAAATAATTAATTTACATTTTAATGTTCCAAAAATAATAGAATAACATTAAAAAATGGTAGATCACTCTAAATAAATAAAAAATGGTTCAATTACTTGTAAGGTTTATTTCACTTTAACTCAGTGGATTTAATAAAACACAAAGAAATAGCTTACGTAAGGGTTAGGAATGAGGATGGATGGTGTTGATTTAATGATTAAGTTATTTCTTTCAGAGGTTGGTTCCTCAATTATAGAATTACAGAAATCTCAATGATAAAATGGTTGAATAACGTGAGTAGTTTTCTCCTAACTTAAGTAATGACCATTGTCAATGAAAGATATATTCATTTTCCCTCAATGCTCAATGACAAATAAAAGGGTATTTGTGTAATTCAATTCTTAGGGACAATTGACATTTTCTTGTTTTACATTAATTAAAAAGGTGAAGAAAATGAAAATATAAAAAAAATAAGGCAGCAAAGGAGGACAAGGAGAAGAAACAGGTCACTTTGGTGAATGGAGTGAGGGGAATGTGAGTTGTGGGTTTTAGATTCGTTGATTTTATAGAAGAAAAATATAAAAGTAGATTGTTATATGATTGATATAGCTGTTAAAAGATTATTTTTAAATATAAAAAACCACGTGAAGGAATAAGATATCATGTAAAAGTTTTGATAGAGTGTATGTTCCTCCCATGGACTACGCATTTATGATTTCGTACAATAAAATGTCAAGCAATTAGGACGGAGTACAAATTTCACCTACTTTCAACACTTGGATGCTTGAAAGACTAAAATAAAATTCAATTAATTTTTTAAGAGATGAAAAGACATTTTACTTTCTCTTATATTAGGTTAAATTTTACGAGTTTTACTAAAATTCTTAGATTTCGGATTTTATTTTTGTTATAGATTAATGGTATAAAGTCTTATTGTTAAAAATAAATAACATCATTAATAATTGGATGTATTAATGATAGATTTTATCAAATTATAATATATTCAATATAAAATATAATATTGGTTGTTCATGTTAAATTAGTATATTTTAATTTTATTCTCAATAAATTTTCATATTTTAAATAAAAAGGAAAAAAAATGGTTACTATTATGAAGAAATATAATTTTATATATTAAATACATATCTTATATATATATATATATATATATATATATATATATATATTA
>Ga0209489_100853_pt1 | contig 60938 bp, 28 predicted proteins | sample SiratrowhiteBW_FD_187527 | JGI IMG/M metagenome (GOLD analysis project Ga0209489, IMG submission 187527) | Root nodule microbial communities of legume samples collected from California, USA - Siratro white BW (SPAdes) (version 2) | ecosystem: Host-associated > Plants > Roots > Nodule | place... | reverse complement strand
TATATATATATATATATATATATATATCGTGCTTCGATGTATGATTCTTTCATTTCAAAATCATCGTCCCAAAACAATTTATCCGTTTTTGTAAAAATAAATAGATCTACCTATTTTTGTAAATATAGGTAAATATTACACCAAATCCATGAAAAAGAAAACCACTTTTTTGACTTCGAGTAAATAAAGTAAAATATGGACGGTAATGTAAAAGATATGATTCCAAAATTTATATTATTTAACAAACCTTTTACCTAATAAAATAATTTCTCAACCAACATAAACAATGCAAACAAACACACTTTATTATGATAACTAAAACTATCAACTATTGCAGAATAACAAGGGCATATTTGATAATGTTTGAACAGTGAACAGCTCACCACTTTGCAATGTTAGCTAGCGATTCATGATTCCGAATGTACGCAAAAAGTGTCAGAAAAACGGCAGTGTTTATTGATTTCGGATTCCAGAAAATGTTCGAAATTGATTTGGGATTATAAGAGATAGTTTTGCTTACAAAAACGATGAAGATTCCAATTCAACTGCTAAGGGCCCCAACACATTACTGCGCAGCGCCACTCCTGCATGATCTTATTTACAACCACGTACTTTGATCCACCCTTTTCAGTACACTGCTTCCACCAATTTCTCATCCTTCCCACTTCAGTGCTCACTACCTAACTATGCCAAGAGATTCAAGACCCAAGCAAAATTGCATCTACATAACAAAAAGTGATTGCCATATTCAAAACCCGTTCCTCGAGGAATTCACGTTTTGGGTACATCACATACCCATCAATCAACTCTGAACAAGAGAAAAAAATAGAATAAGAATCTCGCTTTCTTTCTCCCTTATTGGCATTAAAGCAGTCAAAATCAGAGACTTAATTTGGCCTCGCTTAATTGGCTTTAGTCACGCAATGTCATATCACAATCTTTCTCAATTTTCCACTTTTAGGGCCACTTTTTCATTCAATTGAAAAATCCTCAGTGACCAAACTGAGGAAATTTTTTCCAAGTTTTGAGACAGTATTAGCGTACACGCTTCCATGAATACCATGACTCTCTCAATCACTCGCATGGGATCATAATTATAACGCAGCACCAAACTCCAAACTCACTCTACCCCATTTTTGAGAATGCCTTTATTTTGGTTTCTTGGTGCTTTAGCTGACGAATGCAGATACAATTTCACTGTGTGTGCACAGAAGATAGTCACATAGCAGTGAAAATGTGAGTTGTAAGTAGTTGGAGCTTATGTCTTTTGGCCTTTGGGGGGGCCCTGCATGCATCTGCATGTCTTTTTTTCTATTGCCCTGCCACTTTTCATCACTGCTTCTTTCCTTTCCCTAGAAAATTACCCACTAATGGGAATTCACTTTTCAGCTAGCACTAAGGGTAATTAAGCATGGCTATTCTAAATTCTAATATAAACAACATTCACAGAAAGTGCTCCTCAAACATCAAAACATTGTTTGTTCATGTTTAGTGTCTTCTTGTATTATCACCATCATCTTCGTCATGCACTGTTCTAGTTATAAAATATGCAGCCAAATAATGAAAAAGTGACAAAGCTTCAACCTATAGGTAGATCATAATGAAAGCAATGCTTGCACAACAAAACAGGAGGTAAATTAGAAAAAAGAAAAATCCATTAAAATTTAACTAAAGGAAAGAGAAAAATTCGCTACTTGATAATTTCAATCAAGCTGTTTAAATCACAAATCAAATCCCAATAGCAGGAAAATGTTAAAAAAAATTGATGAACTTACTATTTCTTTTCGCGGCTTCTTCTTAATTGATAAAAAGCAGTTTTTTAGATCAGTTTTTTTTTTTAATTGATAAAAAATTATTAATCTTTTATTTGTTTTTATTTAAGTTTTGTAATGAGTTAAACTTATAAAAAGAGCGTGTGTCATAAATAGTGCTTAACTTTATTTTTTGTTAGTCTTAAAACCTACTTTAAAGCTGCAGTTTGAAGGACAAAAAAAAGGTGTCATTGGATAACTTTTCAGTTTAAGGATACTTCCAAAATAATTTATTTTTCATTTTTTTTTAATTTACTTTCGTATTTCTGGACTTTTTGTTGATTACCAAACATAGCATTAGCAGAAGACTTTAATGTAAGTGTAGCTACAAGGTCTTGATGGTAATTTCCATGTTTTCGTCGTTACACTGCCTGACACCATTATTATAATGTGACCATAGAAAAACATCTTAATTTCGTACCATCAGCTGAGCTGGACAAAAAAATTGTCAGATTTCAGATTCTCATATTATCCACTGCAACTTCCTTTAACAGATTTGTACCAAATATTAACAAGTCCAACACAACGATTTCAAAAGTGGAAACAAATTGGATAATTGATGAAAATCAAGTAAGGTACTTATTACTTAATTATCATTACATTTTCCTAAATCAAAATTCATTAAAACATTTCATAAGCTTGTTTATAAATAAAATATAAAATCCCTAGAACATAATAAATAAATTTATAATTATTGTTAATAGTAATACAATTGTGAAGTATATAAAATAACATTTGTTGATTATCCATTAGCTCGTTAAAAAAATTAGAAGCACTTAAATAGGTAAAATTTATTTTGTTAGTAATTTTGTTAAGTCGTATTTACTTTCTCAGTTAAATGTTACGCTTAAAATTTTCTCTTGTTATCAATTTATATTTCTTATCATCGAAGTTAAAAACGTTAGAAAATAAAATGAATAAAACTAATATTTTAAAAAATATATAAACTCTAGTACTTGAGTTTTTTAAAAGATTATTTTCAGATATGTAAGTTTCTGTAGATTGTTCTTGTTGACATCTTCATTCTTTCCTAATTATTTGTTAATAACTTTCTTAATCAATGAACATTAATAAGATGTTATATTACGTTGTGTATAGAAATAACGTTGGAAACAAACTATAGTAAAAGTACATTATTGTTTAAAGCAAATCTATGGATGATGAATTACACCAAATCCATTTTAAAGAATAATGAAAAGAAAGGTAAAAAGAAACAATTATATATGCACGATGAATATAAAACGAGAGAGTTATTAACAAAATGATTAACTTGCCACTGGAAGAAAACTTTAGAAACTTAACAAAATAATAATAATAATAATCATTCGAACAAAACTCATATCTTTATATGAATAAAATTACCTAACATTATATGAATAAAGATAATTATCGTTATTTCTTAAATTCAACATTTTTTCCATTTAAAAAATCATACTAAATTTTATGCGTGTTACGCAAATAAACATTTTTTTTAGTAAGCTTTCATTTGTTAACATTATTGAAATTACTATTTTAATAATGTCCTAAACCTAACAGTGGAAAATTTTAAATTTCAATTATTTTTTGAAAATCTAAAGAAAAAATAGTTAGATAAAAGAAGTATCTATAAAGAGATTTGATATGAATGAACTGTATTAACTCATAAGAGACTATGATACTAAATCTTAATAGATTTAATGCGAGTCTTCCTCTTTATTTAACTTTTTTATTTTTATTTAATTTATACTTAAAGTCATAACTAGAATAATAAAATATTTCAACCGGTATATATTAGTATCTACTCAATCCACGGTAGCTCAATAATATTTTGATGGTTGATGTACAGAATCTCATATTAATCAAACTTGAGGTTTTCTAAAAATCTATACAAATATCTTTTTTATTTTAAAAACATTAAATTATTACTTTTTTCTTTACACTTTTTTATATTTTTTAAGTTTTAAAAGCATTAAAATATACATCTCTTAACAAGAAAAGTCATTAATGGTAAAAAACACAAAGTACAAATATAATTTGAGAAAATATTATGAAATATAATTGTAATTTCTGTCTACTAAGTATGGAAGCTAAGCACTTTTTATATGGCTGTCATGAGGAAATATTTCTTTCTGCAAAATAATTATATTTAGAGTAGTGATACGTTGAGACATAATATTCACTGTTTACATTCATTTGACACTTATATATTATTATTCTATTATTTTATATAATATTTGATTAGATAAAAGCAGTGTTAAACGGATGGCAAAGATGAATATAAATGTCAAAGTAATTTTATGTATATATAATCCAAATGGCATTCGAATGGCTAACTCAAGAATTTGAAATATGAGTCACATGCAGCAGTAAATTGAAGGTGGCAAAAAGATATCACGAGAAGCTGAGGTATAGAAAACAGTAAAACTGATTCTGAGAATAGTACAGTACCTGATACTCGCTTATTAGTCTCTGTTGACACATAGAGAAAGACTCAACGTTACAGTTAATATCATTTGAGCAAAGTTTTAAATAAAGCATATTCTTTGCAACGTAAAAGGCAATCAAAGCTTTGTCTTAGAGAAACTGCGTGGGAGATATATACTGAGGGCACTACAAAACAAGTGTGTGATCAATGTGTCATGTGAGTAAATCGCAGAAACCGGTAGCTCCCTGTCAAAAAATTCAATGTAGTGACAGTGACACAACCATTAAATGATCCCACTGCACATTAATCTTCTTTGTAATTACATGAAGTGCAGAATGGTTATGTTGAAACCAAAGTTTACGTAAAAAAAAAAAAAAAAAGTGAATTGAGATGGCGACGGATCAATGAAGCCAGGTAGGGGAGATTTTGCATCGGTTATACGAATGTTGCAAGTTGATTAGTACAAGAAACAATTTGGATCTGATTATATAGGATTGAAAGTGATAGTTATTGTAAATGTTTCTGTCTAGTTTGAGTTGCCACAATCAGGACCACCGCTAACTCAAGCTGGTATTGTTGTTCAAAGCTTTGGACCATTTTTTGTCTCTGCTCTGAACATGAACATAGGAACTGTGATTTTGGAAAATTTTCTTAGTTAGCCGAATAATATTTCAAATACAGATTTTGTTGAAAATCTCACGTTAAACGTTGAGGATGATTTTTAATAATTTATAACTTTGAGTTTAAATCTCACTTTATAAGTTTATTTTATAACATTGACTTAGACTTAAAATTTAATTTTTAATATAATATCATTATCTATTACGATAATATTGTAAAATGGTATTATAAGATTTGGTTAAACTTAAAATCTAGTTATTGATATATTTTTTTGTGCATTTTTGATAGAGTTGAAAAAATTGATGAGTTGGAAAAATGATGAAACCTTAATTGAAATATGTTTTGTTAATAATCCAAAATATGTAAATAAATGGTGAATATAGAAACTTGGTAGCATGAAAGTAAGTGGTTGGTTTGTGGTTTGAGTATTGAGGTTGGTCACAGGCAAAGAGTGAATCAGGAAAAAGGATTGGAGCAAGATTGCTTTATGCAGCAGAGAAAAGTTTTGTTAGAGGGACCACAGAGGCATGGGATGGGGCTGCACATGATATTCTTGATATGGTACGGTTCAGCAATGAGTAAAGTGTTGATTTGGTGTTGAAGCCTTCTACCTTTTTTCTGCGTTTCTTGCATCTGAAATCTGCAAAACACAGGACGTTATTGGTGAGGGTACCATTTGGAATATAGACTGAATTGCTACAAGTTTTTAAAGTAGAAACATTTGAAATCAATTGAAGTAGCCTTTTAGCCTTTAGCTCAATTCATACACGCTCATTTGATTCTATTTCACCTTTTCTTTTTCCTTCTTTCGTGCTTACATCTCCTCTGCCTCAGACAAAAGTTCGCTTCTAAAGACCAATTCGTACTCAACCACATAGATCATGTCTCACCATAATTTCTTACTATTTTTTTTTTCATTTAGATTGTAAACTTCAAAACAATAATAAGATACAAATAGGCTTGATATTTTTTTTTATATATAAAAAAGACTATTTGTGACACTAAAAACCACCTTTTCTCAGTGGAAAGAGTGTAGAAAATAATTGAATATTGAAATATTTGGTCTCATGAATGTTCTTTCATAAGAAGTCTTCCAGTGTCTCTTAATTAGTTGGACAATAATATAAATATATTCCTTTTTTTTTATATATAATGACCTATTATATATTCATGTTTCTATCCTTTATTATATTATATATCTTATAAATTTATTATTTTCCCTCTTAAATATACATGAGATTTTAAGCGCCAACAAAACACTTTTATTGATTTTCACACTCACACACACACATATGTATATATATTGTTATTTTTTTCAACTAAAAAAAATATTCAGGATCTATTTAACAAAATTAATTGATAAACTAACTATTAACTTATAAGTTTTGAGTTGATAAGATAACTTATTAAGCGTTTGATTACCTGATAAAATAGTTGATAAATGTAAAATAACTTAAGAGGATATATTAAATAAGTTTTCTTATATAAATGAAACTTACATTTCTAAAATAAATTATTATTTAATTTTATATTTTATGAAATAAAAAATTTATATTAAGCTTTTTAGTATTTTTATGTATTTTTTTAAAAGTTATATATAACCTTTTAGGTCAAACTAATCATTATATTTAAATGAGTAGATATAATAAGTATTGATCAAATTTACTATTTTTTTTACTTTTTTCAGAAAATTAAACCTTTTATTAATTTAAAATTATTAAATTCCTTTTTAGAATTTTTATTGTGTATAATATTATGTAATTAAATATTTTTTAGTTCGATTTATAATACTAAATTTTATAAAATTTGAACCACATAACAAATTAAAAACTAATTCAACAAATATTAAAATTAATGCAATAACTAGTTATCTATATAATGTTGAGATAAATCATAGTAAGTAAAAATACATTAAGAATAATAAAAAATTCATTAAAAATATAAAGGATAATATTGAAAAGATTAAATTATGTACTATAAAGTAGTTGAAGTAACTTATGACTTATAAATTATTAAAATAAGTTATTTTAGAATAGTCGGTCAAACTATCTTAAAAATTATCAAATAAGCTAGTAATTATCTTATTAGTCTCACTAAATATAATTTTAGCCTGCACCAGTTGTGAATCATACAATTAAGTAATTAATAGTTAAGTTAATAAGGTATTGAAAAAAAAAGTAATGCAACATCAAGGTTAAGATATTTTAAAACCATTTTTATGCAACAAATAATCTTCTTTACCTTATTGTCCATCTTCTCTTTCATTATAAATAAAGATAGGAAAAATAGGTATTCATATTCATCAAAGGTATTTTTTTTCTATAATATTGACCAGTTAAAAAGTATTTCAATATAACAAATAATAAATTATGTTATTTCTTCCCCAAACTTGACCTACTTCACATTTAGATAAAATGATATTAGTATATGTAACTCACCAACTTTCTTTATTTTTTGTTTAAGTAAGAGGGTGAAAATTGAAAGATTGATTTTGAATGATTTGGAATGAAAGTGAACTAAAAGAGAGATGATAATTTAATGGAAAAATAATAAATTTGAGGAGAAGATTAATATATATGATTAATTTGATTTAATTAATGAAAATTGGTAGGTTGTTTTATAGTGTAATGTCAAAATTGTCTCCTTAGATATATTTTTTTTTACAAATATAAACATTTATTGGTTTGAAAAAATAAAAACAAATTATTTTTAAAAAAATATTATCTATTAAATTCAATTTATTATTATAATTTTTTAGTATTTGAGATTAAGTACCTTTTACTATTTTTCTGTTTAAATACAATAGGATCTTATGGACAACAAAACATTGAAAGTATATAACATATACATGTTGTAAAAATTAAATTTAAGACAGTTAATTAAATAAAAAACAACTTATATCAATTGATCTATATAATTCATCAACATAATATCATTTGCAAAATTTCAAGAAAATACAATGTGAGTTCATAAAATGAAATCAGTAAATTATCTTTTTGCTATTGTTCTTTTATTACATGTAGTATATTCAAAATGAAATGTTGAATTGAATTGAGAAGACAGGAGTAAGAGTACACATGGCAATGAAATCCTTGGGAAAAGGGCAAAAATGGAATGGGGAAAGAGAGTGAATAGGAGTTGCAGGGTTTGAAAATTTTGGGAAAGTAGAGATGCTTCCAGGGAAGAGACAGGAGACAGGTGAGAGTGAGAGAGACCGTGTTTGGTTTAGTCTGATATCATCAGTCACTCACCAATGTCCCTTCAAATCACTTACCCCACAACACAACTCAAATCTCTATTGCATCATAATGACCAAAACAACCTCACTTCTACTACTCATGCCCAAATCCCAACCTTAATCACTTCACTATTTAATTACCAACCACTTTCTATCATTCTGGTTGACCAGACTCAAATAATATGCACCATTGTAATTATTCTTGCAAAATTATTCTATATTTTTTTCAGAGAAATACAATATAATATTATATATATATATAAATTTTGAAACTGATATTATTCAAACTTGATATTCAGATAATATTAGCTAATACTAGTTATTAAAAAATTAAAGACTTTAAAAAAGTATTTGCTTACTTTAACAAAATTAAGATGAAAAGTATTTTAGTTTGTGCGATAAACTTAATGATTTTTATATAATTAAAAATAAATATTTTAAATATATAAGTTATAAGACTGGATTTCACAATAAGTAAATAGTGTTCGGTATTTTCCATTTTCTATAAACAATTTATATTGAATACTGGGTAACACTATTTTATGTAAATCATGGTTTTTGTATTTATATGTTTTTAAAAATATGCTGATTTTCGATTAGCTATCTTGTCTAATGATACTTTATTATCCAAGAATGACAACAAGATTTAAAATATGTAAAGTAAACTACAAAATTTATTAATACTATTATTAATATTTATTTCTACATGGGTTGTTTTATGAGGCGGATAAGAAAAATGATAATTTGATGGAAAATACAGTATAAAATAAAATTATTTAGATTAAAAAATAATAAAGTAGAAATTGAAGAAAAAGAAATTGTGAATAATATGATAAATATGAGTGATAAAATTTTGATATTATAATTTTATTTTTATAGTTAAATATTTTATCTAAAATTAAATATAATTAATTATTTGAACATGATGTGTAATTAAAATATTATAAGGATTGTTTTAAAGAGTGAAATTTTTAGGATAAAAAAAATGATGAATTTAATGGTAAGAAAATGTAAGTAAGGTTGTTTTTGGATTAAAGACAATAGAATAGAGTTTGAAAGAAAATGAAAAAAGTTTGGAAGTGCTATGTTAAGTGTGATTGAATAAATTATAAGATTAATTTAAAGTAAAATATAATTAGTTATTTAAATATGATTGTGATTAAAGTATTATTTCTGGACTTAGTAGAAAAAATACAAATTATCTTATATTGCGAATACGTACAAAATTTAAAAAATAGATTTTGATAAAATTAAATAAAATTTAAACAAAAATAGTTATAAAACTAATAAATTTTGTAAAAATTAATAAAATAAATAGAAACTAGTATAAAAATTTAGAAATTAACAAATGATAAGTTATTTATACCTACTATCCATGTTTTGGTTAACCTATTATTTCCGTATGAAATATTTAAAATATAAAAAAAGTATTTTCATAAAATAAAGCTAAAATTCAAATAAAATTATTATCCTTTATATTATTCTTCTTCTTATTTTATGAATTTATTTTGTTATTATTATTTGTATTTTTATTATTATTCTATAATTTTATTATTTTTAGTATTCTTTTGTTATAATTATTATTTCAGGTTTTACTATTATTTTAAAATTTTATTGCTATTATTTTAGATAATATATTTATAATTAAATTATCTCTATTATTATTATAAATAATTAACTATTAAATTTTAATTTTATTAATATTATTACTTTTATATGTTTTCTTATTTAATTAACACTATTATTTATTACTATTTTTATTATTATATAAATTTAGTTTCTTTTATTATTATAAAAAATTATATTAATCATTTATTATTTTATAATTTTATTATTATTATGACTTATTTTTATTAATAATATTATTAGGTGTTTTTATTATATAAATTTATTTTATACTTATTATTATTTTCTTAATTTATTTTTAATATTATTTTTTATTTATTATTATTTTAATTTTTTTTATTATATTATATTGCTGATTATATGTTACTTGTATATATACATAATAATATATAATTGATTATAATTTGAAACTGTAGATTCGCAATGCAATTTAAGTTCCTAACTTTTTTTTTTCTCAATTTGTTAGATAATCGTTACTAATTTTCTTCTACATTTACAGAGTGATTTGCATAAAAATAATCAGTGCTCTGAGAGTTGTGGTGCTGTCTGAAGCTCTCCACTCCCATCTCGAATTTATTAAGCTGTTAAAAATATGAGTTCACAGTTGTGTTGCAAGACGAAAATTAATAGCTTTTGCTTTCCTCAATTAGCAAGACAAAACACAAAAGATAATCGATTATATGAAAAAATAATTGATTATAAGAGAAGATAATTGTTTTATAAAGAATAATTGATTATGAAAAAAGATAATTGATTCATAACCGATTATGTTTAAAATGAAATCATACAGAATGAAAAGAAAAAAAATCCAAAAAGAAGACTAAAGTCATAATTTATCTCTTTTTCAGTTAATTTTTCCTTCAAATCTCCTGACGCAAGTAAATGACCCTAAAGTTTGCTCACGTGTAAATTTATTTCTGTAAATCTATTTTCTCACATCAACTTCCTCAAATAATCTTCAAATTACGTAAAATGAATAAGAAAGTCACCTTTAAATCAGTCTACATGAAGAGTGTTTTACCCAAACAAACATGATAGAAATAAAGTAATAAAAAAAGTGATAAAAGAGAAAAGTTAAATATTAAAGGAAACTCGCTGACATCACAATATAGGTGGAAACAAACAAAAAGAGTGCACATTGCAAAAACTTTGATGCCAAAGCAATGAAGATAAAAGAAAGTGTATCATAGTTTAATCTAAAGAAGTTGGAATCTTTTTGGACTTTCTATTAGGAATGTAACTATAGCCGTGCAATGTGCAAATCCCACAAGCTAGTCCAATCCTATAACTATTTTAAATTTCTCCATAAAATTGTTTATTATCGAAACAAAGTGAATAGCATACGAACCCAAGAGATAAGAGGAGACACACTTCCCTAATTCAATGAAAAAAATATGGACACAACCCCTGTTTTCTGAAGAGCTTAGCCAATAGCTTAGCTATGTCCAAAGTTACTATAGTCTTAGAAAGGAAGGTGCAGTTATTAACTGTTTGAGGAGTTTTGAGGAACATTGATTAAGTCTTAAAAGTAGTACAAAACTATATTAAAAACAAATGTGCCAGATTCAGTTTGATTTTTTTACTGTTTAAGATGAAAAAACAAAGATAATGAGTTGAAAGATTCATTTTGAGCTTCCATTAATAAATAGAAAGCAGTACTAAAGTAACAGTCAAGTGGTTGATCACAAATAATTTTAAGTTTTATAAAGTTAAATTTCTTAGCGATTAACTTGTTTAAAATATATATTTAAATTGAGTTGGATTAGCAATTCCATGGTTAAAAAAGTTGTATTAGAAAGTCTCTTTCTTCATATGGAAATCCGAAAAATATTAATTTTATAAATTTCAAATAAATAAAGTAAAAAAAAAATGTCAAAAAAAGTTAAAATAAATGAGTTAAATGTTTATTCATAAAATACAATTTACTCTTTAAACGCATTAATAAAATAATAATCTCGCCTGATTTTATCATGCCTTTATATTTTTAATGTTACCATCAGGTGACAACGGTCATACATTTTAAAATTTATAGATAAACATGCACTAAACCTTTGTTGATAAATTTTCATTTATTTAAAAATTAATAAATTCATAAAAGAGTAATCTTTTCTTTTGGAAATATATTTCTTTATTAAAAATCATAAAATTTTCCTTAGGCAACAACTGTCAAATATTTGAAATATATATTTTTTATTAAAAATCATTAAATTTTCCTTAGGCAACAACTGTCAAAAGATTTGAATAATGTATTAATGTATCTCTAATGTGTCTTGATCAATAACTATCTACCATATTTACCATCTTTCATCTTCTAAAATACTTTTAAAACTTATCTCTCCATTCTTTTAAACTCACATTCATTATTTTTTTTTCTCTTTCCATCATTTTACTCTTTTTTAAAATAGCACTAACTTAAAAAATGTAAAAAAAATATATATAATCTTACAGTTCAGTTAAATAGTCAATAATTATGACTACATGTACACAAAACTATAAATAATAATTTAATTTGTGAAATATGTGGTGTAAAAGATGAAGGTGTTAGGAGGTTAGTTTTGAAGGCAAAGTAATATTTGGCGTTAGGGAAGGTAGAAGTCACGTGCTATGCGTGCTGGACTCTGACAAATAACCTCTTTTGGCATTAGCACTGTAGCTTCTCTCACTCAAACCAACTCCTTCATTTCATGGCAATGCCTGGCTTTCGTGCTCCTTCTACTGCTACCCATTATCTTCAACCTTCTCAAACGCTATTTGCATGCTTCATATTCCTCTAAACAAACCAAACCCTTCTCTCATTCTTACCTCTGCCACTCTCTTCATGGCTCTTCCCTTCAACCTCGTACTCTGCTACCTCGTCCTCTTCTTGTTGAGTTTTCTGCATGCCACCGCAGACCAGAACAACGACATGCTCTACCTTCTTTCCTTCAAAGAGGGTCTCCAAAACCCTCACTTGCTCCCCTCCTGGCAACCCGCCACCCCGCACTGCCACTGGGTCGGCGTTACGTGCCAACTCGGCCGAGTCACCTCGCTCTCTCTTCCCAACCGCAACCTCAGAGGAACACTCTCCTCGTCGCTCTTCTCTCTCTCTTCACTCTCTCTCCTCAACCTACGTGAAAACCAGCTCACTGGCGAGATCCCCGGCGAGCTCGATGGGTTGCTTCAGCTCGAAACTCTCCGACTAGGCTCCAACTTGCTCACCGGGAATATCCCGCCGGAGGTCGGGCTCTTGACGAAGCTGTGCACTCTCGACCTCTCCGGGAACTCGCTTGTTGGAGAAGTGCCGGATAGTGTCGGGAATTTGACCCGGCTTGAGTTTCTCGACCTCAGCAACAACTTTTTATCCGGTTCTCTTCCGGTCAGTCTCTTCTCCGGAGCGAGGTCTTTGATTTCCGTTGATATCTCGAACAACTCGTTTTCCGGCGTAATCCCCCCGGAAATTGGGAACTGGCGGAACATCAGTGCTCTTTACGTGGGGATTAACAAGTTGTCTGGGACTTTGCCGAGAGAGATTGGGTTGCTTTCAAAACTGGAAATTTTCTACTCTCCTTCCTGTTCCATCGAAGGTCCTTTGCCTGAGGAAATGGCGAAGCTGAAAGCGTTGACCAAGCTTGACCTTTCTTACAACCCCTTGAGGTGTTCGATTCCCAAGTTTATTGGAGAGCTGGAGAGTTTGAAAATTTTGGACCTTGTGTTTGCCCAGCTTAATGGGTCAGTGCCTGCCGAGCTTGGGAACTGTAAGAATTTGAGGTCTGTGATGCTTTCTTTCAATTCGCTCTCTGGGTCTCTGCCCGAGGAGCTTTCTGAGCTTCCCATGTTAACCTTTTCTGCTGAGAAAAATCAGCTTCACGGGCCTTTGCCTTCTTGGTTGGGGAAATGGAGCAATATCGATTCTCTTTTGCTCTCTGCTAACCGTTTTTCTGGGGTTATTCCCCCTGAACTTGGGAATTGTTCTGTAATGGAGCACCTCAGTGTAAGCAGTAATTTGTTGACAGGTCCTATTCCTGAGGAACTTTGTAATGCTGCCTCACTTTTAGAGGTTGATCTTGATGACAACTTTCTCTCTGGTACTATTGAGAAAGTTTTCGTCAAGTGTAAGAACCTTACCCAGTTGGTTTTGATGAATAATCGGATTGTTGGTTCTATACCTGAGTATCTTTCTGAGTTACCCTTGATGGTGCTGGACCTTGATTCTAACAATTTTAGTGGGAAAATACCTTCTGGACTGTGGAACTCATTGGCTCTGATGGAATTCTCCGCTGCTAATAACCGTTTGGAGGGTTCTCTTCCTGTGGAGATTGGGAATGCGATTATGCTGGAGAGGCTTGTTCTTAGCAATAATCGTCTAACAGGTACTATTCCCAAGGAAATTGGGAGACTCTCAAATCTTTCTGTTCTTAATTTGAATGGGAATATGCTTGAAGGGAGTATCCCAACTGAGCTTGGTAGTTGCACTTCCCTCACTACACTGGACCTTGGAAATAATCAGCTCAACGGGTCTATTCCTGAGAAACTGGTTGAACTGAGCCAATTGCAGTGCCTGGTTCTTTCTCACAACAATCTATCTGGGTCTATTCCTGCTAAAAAGTCTTCATATTTCCGACAGCGTAGCATCCCTGATCTGAGCTTTGTTCAGCATCTTGGTGTGTTCGATCTCTCTCACAATAGATTGTCTGGCCCCATACCCGATGAACTTGGGAGTTGTCTAGTGGTTGTGAATCTCTTAGTTAGCAACAACATGCTTTCTGGTACCATTCCTAAATCACTCTCACGCTTGACGAATCTTACAACTTTGGATTTGTCTGGCAACTTGTTGTCAGGTTCCATTCCACCAGAGCTTGGAGGTGTGCTCAAGCTCCAGGGTTTGTATTTGGGACAGAATCAGCTTTCAGGTACCATCCCTCAAAGCTTTGGAAAGTTGAGTAATTTGGTGAAGCTGAATTTGACAGGAAACAAGTTGTCTGGTCCAATTCCGGTCAGTTTTGAGAACATGAAAGGGTTGACTCACTTGGACTTGAGCTCTAATGAGCTCAGTGGCGAGCTTCCTTCCTCTCTTTCAGGAGTGCAAAGCCTTGTTGGGATTTACGTGCAGAATAACAGGCTTTCAGGCCAAGTGGGGGAACTTTTCTCAAACTCCATGACATGGAGGATTGAGACAGTGAATTTAAGTGACAATTGCTTCAGTGGGAACTTGCCGCGGTCTTTGGGAAATCTTTCTTACTTGACAAATTTGGATCTTCATGGAAATATGTTGACTGGAGATATTCCTTTAGACCTCGGGGATCTTGTGCAACTGGAATATTTTGATGTTTCAGGTAATAAACTATCTGGAAGGATTCCAGACAAGTTATGCGGCCTAGTTAATCTGATTTACCTAGATGTGTCTCGAAACAGGTTGGAAGGGCCCATACCAAGTAATGGTATTTGCCAGAACCTACCCATAGTTAGACTTGCAGGGAACAGAAACCTTTGTGGCCAGGTTTTGGGTATAAGTTGTCAGGATAAAACCATTGGAAGATCAGTATTGTATAATGCATGGCGGCTTGCTGCAATTGCGTTTACGATTTTGCTGCTAACTCTGAGCATTGCTTTTGTTCTGCATAAATGGATTACCAGGAGGCAAAATAATCCTGAGGAGCTTAAGGAGCGCAAACTAAACAGTTATGTTGATCACAATCTTTACTTTTTGAGCGGTAGCAGATCAAAGGAGCCATTGAGTATCAATGTTGCAATGTTTGAGCAGCCTCTTCTGAAATTAACTTTGGTAGACATCCTTGAAGCAACTGACAACTTCAGCAAGACAAATATAATTGGAGATGGAGGTTTTGGAACTGTGTACAAGGCCACTCTACCTAATGGAAAAACAGTTGCTGTGAAGAAACTTAGTGAGGCAAAAACACAAGGTCATCGTGAGTTCATGGCTGAAATGGAAACCTTGGGCAAGGTGAAGCATCAGAATCTCGTTGAATTGCTAGGATATTGCTCAATCGGCGAGGAGAAACTCCTTGTTTACGAATATATGGTAAATGGAAGCTTAGATCTTTGGTTGAGAAATAGGACTGGGGCACTTGAAATCCTGGACTGGAACAAACGTTACAAAATTGCAACTGACGCAGCCCGAGGATTAGCTTTCCTTCATCATGGTTTTATACCCCACATCATTCACAGGGATGTTAAAGCTAGCAACATCTTGCTGAATGAAGATTTTGAGCCAAAGGTTGCAGATTTTGGACTGGCAAGACTGATCAGTGCCTGTGAGACTCATATCACCACTGATATTGCTGGCACATTTGGTTACATTCCACCTGAGTATGGCCAGAGTGGCAGATCCACAACAAGAGGAGATGTTTACAGTTTTGGTGTCATTTTGCTTGAACTTGTGACTGGGAAAGAGCCGACAGGACCAGATTTTAAGGAGATTGAAGGTGGTAACTTGGTTGGATGGGTTAGTCAGAAGATCAAGAAGGGGCAGGCTGCGGATGTTCTTGATCCATCAGTACTTGATGCTGACTCAAAGCAGATGATGCTTCAAATGCTGCAAATTGCTTGTGTGTGCATATCTGATAATCCTGCAAACAGGCCTACCATGCTTCAAGTGCACAAATTCTTGAAGGGGATGAAGGAAGAGTAGTTGACTAGTATTTACAGCAACAATTAACTGCAAACTTTTCTAACAGAAGGTCTAGATCAGTAATTTAATGTTAAGTATGTAGGCTATGGTTTATCAATATATATGTGTATAAAAGCTCTTTGTTATCCATATGATTTCATGGCTTGACAAGTTGCCAGAGATGTTGATTGATTGAACTCCTGCATTGTTCAAATATGCTTGTAATATGACTAGGACAGTGTCTGATCATGTATTTTGCCTTTTATCATATTCATACCCATAAATAAAACAAAGTTAAAAGTAATACCATACCGTAGAACTCCCACAAAAATGTAATTCACATGTGAGTTTAGCATGTGTAAACAAAAAATTCGTTGACTTTTTCCTTGTGATAATTTCTTTTTCTAAAATCTGACACTTTAAAACCATAAAAAGAAGACAATACATTCAATATAAATAAGGTATGATTGAAGGAGAAAAATGCACAAGGAAGAAGAGCTTAAGAATATGAGGGAACATTGCCTCATTCAATATAAGGCAGTGATTGACTCTATTTAAAAACTTCATCTGGACTTGGTGGTAAGGTCATAAATTGATGCAACTTAGCTTTTGGTAGCTTTCTCATCAATATATTGCATAATTTAAGGTATAATGCATTTTGATATCTGCATTTGAAGATCATTATGACACAAGCCAACAGATGGAAGAGTGTTAAGCTATATGTGTGTATCACTGGTCCTATCACAAGTGTGACAAACATGGTGGGAGAGGAAGCATATCTGGGAGCACACATGTATGACTGGTTTTGGTAATAGCATTTCTCTGCATCCACTACTTCAGACTTGTCTGCTTGTAAGAGGTACATGTGTATTTTGAACTTTTATATACACTAAAATCCACTTTTATTTTGTCTTTAATTATCCAACTGAATACAAAATTCAGAACCATATAATCATTTAACTTTTTTTTATCACATTACGAGTTAAAATATATTTATAAAATTACTCTTTAAATAGTATTTTAAATTTTTTTGAATTTTCAAAATTAAAATCCTGAGTACCCTTGTTTATATACTTTCATTACTTATTAATAACTATACTTTTTGTATTTCAATTTTACTTATATTTATAAAGATAATATCTTTCTAAGTATCAGAAAATAGAGTGATATACCAACAGAGATTAGTTCTAATGAAGAAGCTAATCTCATAACGTAACAAAATAAGTTTGAATTTAGTTAAAAGACATGTAGTATGTCAACATTGAGTGGCCAACAGTTTCTCAAGCAAAAATGTATCCAAAGAAGAATATTTGTAAGGAAGGAAAAAATAGACTAACATGGATAGGTAAGAAAGTTGGAATTAAATTAAAATAAGTAAAATTCAATCACAAGGAATTTATAAGTAATAAAGTTAAAGTATCTTTATTGAGACTTGCTTCTAAAAGTTTCATCGAGAGTTACTTATAGAAGTGACTTAAAAAATATAAAAATATTATTTTAATATAGGTTTAACACATATAAGTGGTTTAAAATTGAAAAAAATATAACATGTAACAATATTTACATTTTACAATATTTATTTTCTTCTTATTATTTTTTTTTATTTTTACTTTATGAAAGTACGACGGTAAGTATGATAAATGAAAATGTCTTTTGAATATATATGCCTCCGCCAACTTCTTTTCACTTTTAATCCTTTAGTTTTATCAGGAAGATCTCCTTCCCTCTTCCTTTTTGTTGCTTTTTACTTGTTACTTCCTTAACCTTGATATAAGATGACACTTTTGTAAATTTTTTTAAAAAATGTATGAACTTGTCTTCATTTGGTTATGAAATTTTTAAGTATGACGATGCAAATTGATTGAGATACATTTTAAATTTAAATGACTCTCTTATCTTAAGTGATGTTAAACATATCACTAATCTTAATTAGTTAGAGTTTATGAAATGGTTTGAAAGATTGTTAATTCAATCTAATTTCATATTGACCAATGTTCTTACAAATATTTTACATTAATTACTGTCCAAACCCAACTAACCAACATCTAAATGTGAAACCTCTTTACACAAGACTTTAGATCTTGAATCATGATAAATAGATCTTGATATGGTAAAAATAACGATTCCTCCAACGTCCACTAGAGTCTTCATTTTTCTTCTATTCTTTCGCCTTTGGTCTCGTTTCTTTATTTTATTTTTGTAGTTCATCTATTATGATTATGAGATGTTGTTGAACCATGAGAGTCTCACCATTTTCATATCTTGCATATTCATTGTACTCCTCATTCTTTTCTCTTTTCTCATTCTCTTGCAATGACAGAGTATCTTTTCACCCATTCTATAATACTCATCAAAATGTTATAGTCAAGAGATTATGAGTTATATTGAAATAATATTTTTATTTATAATAAAATCTTATAAGCTAAGGAACTTCTAATAAAAATACTCTAATTAATTATTAAATATGTCATACAATTTAATTCTAATTAATGATGAGCTTATCGATACAATTTTATATAAACTTAAGAATGAAAGTAGTAAATCATAAATTATATTTTTTTATTATGTGTGAAAGTCACACTCTTTTATTTTCATAAAATTACAATAATAATAAAATAATAGATAGAAATTAAATAAATGAGGTCGATCTTGATTTATCTTAAATAACTTATTTAATGTCTATTAAAGGAATCATGTTTAATGCTATAAAAAATATTTTTATAAAATTTAAGATATAAGAATATTTGTTTTTAATCTTAGAAACAGCTTTTTTCCAAACAAGTTTAAAGAAAAATTGTATTTGAACCGAAGTCATCATGAATTTTAAAAATATATGATATAATGAAATTTACAACAACTAAATAAATATCTTATGCAATTACTCTTATAATAAAAATGACATTATTTAAATTATTATATCAAATCAATCATAATATGAGAAAAGCTTTAAAATTGGTTTACATAGAGAATTATGAGTGATTATTTTTATAGAAACCCTGAGGTGTGTTTTGATAAAATATGTTATTTGGATAATTTTTTTAAAATAAAATTTTAGAAATTTTTCACAATAATTTGAATATTCAAAATTAGATAAGTTCATATTCTTCTTATATAGAAATTATTTTTTTTATATTTTTAAAATTTAAGTATATTATTTTTGTATTTTTTCATTAACTCCATTTCAATTGAAAATTCGTCAATTTAACTAAGATGAAAATATAAAGTCATTACTTTTCATCGGCATTAACAAAGATTTTTTTTAAAATCCAAAATAGAGGGATTTTTCAGCCAACATCAATTAAATGAAAAAAAATCACAACTAACTGTATTGTATAAATATCTAGAATAATATACATTTAGATAATTATGTGTAATATTAATTGAAAACAGAAAAATATGAAGAGTACGTTGGCGGCAGAGCAAACCTCTGAACTTGAAAGAAAATGGTGTCCTTACGTTGTGAAATGTCTTCTACTCGACCGAAAAGGTGTGCTTTATAGAAATAAAGGGGTCTTCCACTGTATAAAAATTTCAGTCCAACAAGATCCAGCATGTGGGGTTTTATATTATAATAGTCTTCAACTGAAGCTTCTTTCAAACAATAAAGTTCACCTACTTCTACCATGCTTTTATGAATTGGAAACGAGAATAATCAATTGTACCTTCTTGTTTCTGTTGGAAAAACTCCACACTTTTGTTTGAGTGGACTCTTGTTTGTTCTCTCTTTAAATCATGATTTTAGAAGTTTCAACTCCTACTAGTCATGGATGTCCATTTTATTTAAGTCTTTTAGACTTTATCTTATAGAGAGAGTGAATTTGAGATTATAAATTTGAAGAGATTTGAGTGAATTGTGTATGGATGAGAGGATTGTTTTAATTAATGGATGGATAATTAAATTAGAAGGAATTTAAAAAAATTGATTATAAAAATTTAGGATTGATTTGATAAATGTTATAGATTTGTTTTTATTTTTTTAATTGATATATTTTTGAAATTACTAATTAATCTTTGTGACATAAGATGATAAAAAATTAAAATGAATTAAATTAAATTAAATTAATAAAAAAATATAAAAACTGAATAAACTAATTAGATATTTTTTAGTAAGTTGATAATAATTTTAATTAATCCAACATATAAACATCCTTATTTTTTGTTAATAATTTTATATTTAAAAAAAATAAAACTGTTTTTAAAATGAATAAAAAATTATTTTAAATAACATCTTCTCTCCTTAATTTCATTATATATATATATTAAATTAAATAAAGAATAAAAATATTTTTTTTTCTTATTTACTTCAATTAAATATTAAATAAACATATTTTTATCATTAGAAAAATAAAATAAATAGAAAATAATATATATTTATAATATACTTTTATTATTTTTTAATAAAATAAACAATTTTTAGTACAATATAATTATGAATGGATAGATTATATTGAGTATGGATAGATTGAAAGGAGATTAATTATATTATAACTATTTTAAAAAAAAAATACCATAAATCAAAATATATATATATAATTATTGAAATTAATTATTTAAAAAATTAGGTATAAAACAATTTATTTTTCATATATAATGTATATATTGTTATAAACTCTAAACTTACTTAAAAGAATGTTTTGTACTCATCCTTATTCTCAAATCAGATCAACTAAATAATTTTCATTTCTTCAAATCTATTTTATTAAACACTAAATCTTCTCAAATTAGTCCCACCAATATATTAATTCACGCATTTATTTTACAGAAAAAAGAGAGTGCTTTATATAAATTTTAAATTATTTACCTAAATTATTTCTAAAAGATTTTTATTTCCCAGTTAATGTTAAAAGCCTAAAACCAAATATTTCATTTATATTTTCTTTATTTTCCTTATTTGAACCAAACACATAATTAATATTACAATACTTAAATTTCGATAGTGAAAGACGTATTAACCTTTTATCTATAGTAAGGATAATTTGACATAATTAATATTACAATACTTAAATTTCAATAGTGAAAGACGTATTAACCTTTTATCTATAGTAAGGATAATTTGTTTCACATAATTGTTTTATTTTGTTAAAAGATTTCTAATTTAATTGACAGGCAAATAAATATTGAAACAAAAAAAGCGAAATAAGTAACTCCAACCTAAAATAACTTAATTAAAATTAAATGTATTATCCTAAAACTAACTACAGTTAAAAAAAAACACTAGAAGTAGTCAATCAATGATATAGAATTGATCAACTAGAAACACCAAATGAAGTCCCAAATTGTACTACACTGTCACATTCATATTGAAATTGATTATTTCAGTACATTTTAAGATTAATGACTTACATGATATATTATCACAAAGTATAAATACCTTCTACCTCATCTTGCCTAAACCATTTAATATTTTTTTATATTATTTATTTATCTAAAAAACAAAATATTAAAGATAGTTTATTATTATTAATTGAGATATTTTCCTTCCATGCAAACCCACACCCCTAGTCCAACCTAGGCCACTAACTTAAAGAATACCAGAAAGAAACATAGATGGAGATGGATTTCTTCTGAGAAACTTCTAAGTAAAAAAAAAAGTCCACCACGTGCATTGGACACGTGAGTCTCCGTTCTTACTGATTCTGATCATCTACGACTCCCCTAACTTAACCTAAAATGTTACCTAGCTTTAACACCGTCGTGTGTCAATTACACACTCTCCCATTTGCTGTACGATAATGATTTAGCCACGAAGAAATTCTGTTTCCTCCGTGTCTTTCGAAATCTAACGGTTCAGATTTCACGTCCGCGTGGAACTGATGCAGACTCAAAACCGTATCGTATTCCGCTCCACGTCCATCCTCTCTCGATCGCTTCGTACCAATCGCCACCCCAAACAGCTTTGGATTCATCTCCTCCACCGCGTCCTCACCGGAGCACTGCTTCGACGGCATCAAGCCAAGCGTTTTCGCCGCCTCGGAACCACCGTCCGCTCTAGCGGTTGCGTAATTCGACATGAGATTGAATATGTTGTTGCAGAGGGATCTCATCTCTTCCAATTGCTTCGTCAAAAGAATGTTCTCCTTCCTCAGTCGCTCGTTCTCGTCCAACAGCTCTGCCGGCACTCTCGACGGCGACGAGTTCGACGAGATCCCCTGCTCCTCCATCGAGTTCGACGACGACACGATCGACTTCGCTATCGGAATCGCGGAGGGCGGCAGCGGCGACAGAACCGCCACGCTAGCAGTTGCTCCGGATGGCAGCGACGAGGAGAGGATCTTCCGTCGCTGAATTTCGCAGAGAAGCCGCTTCTGGCCTCTTCGGAAATACTCGTTGGAGAATTCCCACCGATCAGGCACAACTTTTCTGAATCCCTAAAAATCAAGCAAGATTAACAAAAATTAAAAAATAGGAAAGAAAAAGGAAAAGAAATCCATAGATAGAGAAGAAAATAATTACATAGGTGTTGAGTTGGCGAACGAAGCTGGAAAAGTTGTTGTGTTTGAAATATTTAGGAAGCAAATCCCTGGCAAAAACGGTGGTGTTCCAGACGATGAAGGATGTTCCAGAATCGTTCCAGGAAATGACATCATCGATGGAGTGATCGTCGACGAGCTGGTAGGTTTTGGTGAGAAACGGCGTCGGAACGGATCTCTGAGACTCGGCGCTGGTGGAGTCGCTGTTGTGTTCCAGCGGCGGAGCCATGGAATGGAAATGACGAAGGACGGGTTTCCTCTATGCTGATAGTTCTAGAAGGTTCACGTAGAATGTGGGGGAATATAAGAGAAAGGAATGAGAAAGAGCGAAGAGAGAGGTAGTATAGGAATTGAAAGAGAGAAGAAGCTCTTCTACGTTACCTCTTTTTTCTCGCGAAACTTCCTTCCCATGTGGGGTGGGTTGGTAACTTAGGTTAATTCATCAAGAAACTTCTACACTAATTTCTTACTTTTAAAAAAAATATTTAAAACGAAAAACACAAAGTGGAGAATGATTAAAATTTGTCTGCATCTATATTTGGAAAGCATGAAAAATAAAAAATATCTCCTATATAATGCATATCAAGAGATTCCCGACAAAGGTATAAATATAATTTATTTCCATATTTCAATAATTTATTTATTTTTTTCTTAAACAAAAAATACATACCATTTAATATTTTTTTTCTTCTTAATTTGGGGGAGGCCTATCCATCCTAACAAGTGTGCTAGAAGCTTCATAGAAAGAAGTTTCATCCTATCACCACCTAGCAACCAAATAGGCATGAGTTCATTGCTAAAGCCAACTACTCAATCCTACCGAGATGGAATAAAATTAATTTTAACTTTAATATCAAAGTTTTAAATAACCTTTCCTATATAAGATGACTTATGTGAAATCTTGATTATAATGAGAAATAAAAATTAAAAATTTAGATAATATAATAATATATAATAGTTAACATTATCAGTTGATTGATGTTCACATAATGAGTTAAAAAAATCAAGGCATTTTTTAAATCTTAATTGTGTTCGGTTTCAATCCCACCTAACTTGAAACTCTTACAAATGTTTAATTTTTTTACAAATCACTATCCATTAATAAAAATTATTTTGGACTGTAGTTTTAAAACAGTTACTATGAAAACTTAAGATTTTTTTATGTAGTGTAGTCCACTTAATCTTCTCAAACTTATTTACGTAGTCCATATATTGTTTAGTCTTTTTAAATTAAACATAAACTCTTTCTGTTTCTAATTTTCCACAAAATTCCACTTTTAAATTATTCAAATACAAAAGAGGATTATATTAAATTCAACTCAATATAAAACGAGAAATCAGGAAAGATAAACATAGACAATCAAATCCTATACCAAATTGATAGTTGCATTGCGTTGGATTGAGAACAAAAGCATAGTTGTGCTTGTTGTTGCGTGAAAAGAGATGTTCTTTTACAAAACAAAAATTAAGAGCTGAAAATTATCTAATATCAGAAGAATCTTTATGTAATTTCAACATCTCTTGGATACTTCTTGGGTTCATGATGTCAGACATTTATCATTTATAGATGAACGTAGTTTCACATGCTACGCAAGTATAAGATGACAACCAACTCACCCTACCCACTCTTGTCTCATACAAATTGGGAAGCAAGCTTACTATTTTTTTCCCTAAACTTATCTAGATTTTTTTTGTGGTATCTAATATTAAGTTTAGTGTATAAAAGTGTATAATTTTTTTTCTATTAATAACTTTGTTAACGTATACATCAACCAAGCTGATCACCTCTACACTATGTAACGGCACTAATGGTCTATTTGAGTTATCACATTATAAAAGAGTTTGATAGAATAACCATGTAATTTTTTAAATGTACTTTTAACTATGCACCAAGACGAAAATTTTAAAGTTTGATATAACATACTAATGTTATTAAATAAATTGTTTAAATTTAATTTCTAAACTATTCTAGTGAAGGGATATACGACCTATTTTACTAGAGTAGTCAAGTGTCTTCCTTTCTTTGGTCTTACCATGTACACCCAAATTTTAAATAAAAGTCCATATTTTTTATTTTTTTCTTATATTATTGTTTATTTCTTTAATTAATTATTAATGTGATTCTGGTTATTCATATTAAGATTTATTATATTCCTTAGCAGATTTATTCTATATTACATGCTTATTTTAACTTAATTATGGTAAAATATTAATATCATTAAATGAACTAGATATTTCCTAATTTATTTATTTATTATTAATTAAATCTTAATTTTCTTAAATGAGTGAGTAAGAATCACTTAAGATAGTACTTATCACTTAAATTTTATAAAGAACATAAAATTTACAATATAAAATTTAGAATATGAAATAAGGTAAAAAGAAAATTATGAGATGTTATTTGTAGTGGAGGCCAGTGAGAGGTCCAACTTATGATGATATATTCCAAGTGAAGCAAGAGGGGTGACTCTATTCTACTGTTGAGTAACTTTGTGCATCAGGGTTCTTGATGATTTCATATAATTTATCACGATTAATGCAATGCAGTGGATTGTTATTGTAGTATTTGATGATGAATTGAGAAATGGGGAATTAGGATTACCAGTTTGGATTAGTCAACTATGAGGTGATATAATGTATTTTCATTTTTTTTTTCATATTTGTGATACAGTATTACTACACGGACTATTGTGGACGTTTCTTGATTATTTTACTGAATCTTATGTTATCAAATAGTTAATTATATTATATAGATGAAATATGCTATTTAATTTGTGATTGTAGGGCTCCCTTTTATTGTTACCACAGGATTTTCACACTTAAAGCTAGTAGACTTTAAGTCATTCTCTGTCCTTCTCCATTGATTCTGGTTTCAAATCTAATTTTTTTTTTTATAAATGAATAAAATATTTACTATTACATCTAAGAGGTCAAGTTCCACTTTATCTAAAGGTAATAATGGTTGGACAATTCAATAAATTTATACAATCACTTCATATTCACTATTTATCATATTTTTTCATAATTATAATTTTTAATATTACATTATTCTTAAAAGTAAGTTAAAATATTAATTTTCTTATTTAAATTATATATCTTATTTTGAAAAAAAAAACATCTTATATAATAACCTAATGGTGCAAATATATATCATCATGCTCGTTAAGATGTCTCTCTGTGCTTAACATCTAAATTGCAGGAGTTTGGTAAATATAGCAAAAGAGAAATACTGTAATTTTAAATTAAAAAAGTATCACCTGCATGCATTTTTGCTCTCCACATCTTATTATGATATGTCACTAGAATCAAATTCTAATTCTTATCACAAATAGTAATAACACCTGAATTTGAAATATGAGATATTTTTTGTTTGTAACATATGTTTGGTTTATTGCAATTAATATCTTTCATGCTTCCCTATGTAAGAAGGAAAGTTACACATGGAAGAGAATTGACTTTCATACTTACTTTTTCATGTTATAAAAAAGCATGAAAAGCACGTGTTTCTTTAATAGGACATATAAAAAAATCTTTTTTATTACTTTAGTACTTGAAAAAAATAAAATTAAGAGAGGAAATAATTTTCTTTTTAAGATTCTCCTTGGAATTGCTTTTGCTATTTTCAAGAGAGAATGTTGTTCTTTTCTCTTTGAAATTAGAGAAAAAGGTATTATAATTTTATTTTCTTTTAGAAATTACATTATTGCTATTGTCTATTTTTTTTGTCATATTTTATTTTAGTTGTAAGTTCTTATATCCAACACTCTGTGACATGAGTCAATATTTATCTTCTTAAATTGTTACTTTGAAATAATATTATGTTAGATTGGTGGTAAAAAGATATGTTTAAAAATAAGACATTGGCTTTAATGAATATTCTCTTCAATAATTAGGTTGATAACAATTAGAACTCTTTTAGCCTAGTGTGTTACATTTGATTTACATATTGAGCAATTGAATGTAAAAGTTTATTTTCTTCACCAAGAAATCAAAAGGCTTTAAAGAATAAGAAAATATTTGTAGGTTAACCAAATATTTGTACAATTTAAAATAAGTGACCAGGTGTTAGTATAATAGAGTTTGAGATGAAGGACTTGAGACCAGCAAACAAGATTATAGGGATGAAAATTCATCAAGATAGAAAAGATAGAAAGATTTGTCTTTTTCAAAAGAATTACCCGTTGAAAATCTTGAGATGCTTCAACATGCAAGATTGTAAGATGATTTATATATCATTTTCTATCAATTGTAATTTATGATCAAGTATGAGTCCTAACAATGAATGAGAGGATGAAAATGTCTTGAATATAGTATACATCAGCAATGAGAAGCCTTATATATAATATGATTCGTACAAGACGAGATAATACACAAGCAGTGAGAGTGGTTATTAGATTAGTGACAAATCTAGGAGTGAAGATTTGATTAATTTCACCAAAATCTTAAAGTAAGATTGTGAGAAGAGTAGTGTCACCTCACCAAGAATTTACTTTTTTCTTTTAATAAATCATATTATTATTTATTGTGTATGAGTTCTGTCCACCATCTTTCTTTACATATTCCAGATAAGTTGTCTTCCAAATCTATTTAGTTTGCAAAGAGTATATTTATCAATGAGATTATTAGTTATAAAAATCTATTGATGGCAATAACTATTTTAGCATAATCAAGAGATCTCTAGAAAAAATAACTTAGCAAATCCAACAATCTTGTGCCAGTTCAAAAATGATTAATTGCCAAGAGTTTCATATCTCTAGAGAAAAGCATTGGGTGTAAAGATGGAGAAGAAAAATAAAATCAAGCCAACAAATTGTGAGTATCATATTTGCTATTGAAGCTCCATTGTTTTTTATTGAGCTAAATATTAAACAAAATTTAAAAATGTAATGTATAAATTAAAAAAATAATAAAAAGAGTATTTATCTAGAATAACCAATAATACATCATTATAGTAGAGTTCTATGCACAACTGGATCAAGGTCTAAACAGGTAAATTAATGGTCTTAAGCCTCTAACACTTCAAAGGTCTAAAAAAATTTAAAACTAATTTAAATTTTAAAAAATCAAGGTATAAAAATTTAAATTTACATTAGTACTATAAATATTTTTTAATGACTTTAAATTTATATTGGTACTATAAATATTATTTAATTAAGACTGGCTCAAGATCCAAACAGATAAAGTAATAGCTTCAGGTCTAAGAAACCTCAAAAGCCTAAAAAAGATTTAATTCTAATATATTATTATAAAATTAAAAAATATTTAATTTTAAAATTAGACTAAAAATATTTTTTAATTAAAAATTAAAAATATCTTAGCTGACTTTAAGTTTACATGGTATCATAAATATTTTTTAATGACTTTGATTTTTATATTGGTACTATAAATAATATTTAATGAATAATATTTTTAGAACTTTCTTCAATGTATTATGTATCATGTGTCTTTGTTTGGAGACTTGGAGGGGTAGATTGAGGAATTAGAGTTTGTGTTCATTTTGAGTGCTTCAATATCAGGTAAAAATAATATTAGATTGATGAACTAATCTCAAAATTATTTTATTTATTATTATTATTTAATTAATTTTAAAATAATTTATAAATTAAATTTAAAAGCTTACCAAAAGACAATATTGAAAGATATAAGAAGAGACTTGAGGCTTTAAGAGAAAGATATTATAATAAAATTCATTGTTTTGACAATCAAATTTTATGTTTTTAACTTAGTCTCATTTTTATATACTTATAGGTTATATTCCGTGTTATATATATATTATAGTTTTTAATTTTATATAAAAATATACAAATATTCAAACTAGAATATATGAATGAGGTTATTCAAAATTTCAAAACGATACTTTTGGTTTTTTATTTGGTATTAAAAAATTAAAGTAACTGAGTTTGTACTTTTGAAAGAAAAATGTCTAAACCTTTAAAAATATTTGAAACGTGTTAATTTGTTGAATTTTGATGACTTAGATTTATTTTCAGAATTAAATATCTTAAAAAAGATTATATGATTAAAAAAATTATAAACCAATTGACATTGTTAATTATATAAAAAGAATAAATTCTTTTTTCAAATACATATATAACATATAGAATAATATTAACAATTCTAGTCATTTCAGTATCAATTCTTTGTGCTGGAAGGAATTTTTCAAAACTTAAATTAATAAAATTTTATTTAAAATCAATAAATACAAATGAGTTTTATTATTTATTGAAAAATATATTTTAAATAAAATTAATTATGATAATTTAATAGATAAGTTTACATTAAAAAACTTGAAAAATTAATTTTAAATAAAAATATCATAATTTTAATTATTTTATTAATTTAAAAAAAAAAACTTATTTTTTGCTTTAGATCTCTAAAATCTTGAATTGCTAAGCCAAAAATGAGACAATAATCAAGAAGAAAATAAAAGAAAGACTTTAAATAACTAGAAATTAATCATATAATTGAAAATAGAACCGAGTTCCTTGTTCTGTTTTATTTATAACATTAAACTAGTTACATGTTTTTTATATGGTTTAAACATCATATGAACAGTGGAAACATAATAATTAAACATGTTTTTAATATAAATTTAAGTTTGTATTAAGAATTTTATATTATTTAAATATTTGTAAGTAATATTTTTTTCTTCTGAAATCTTACATTAAGTAGACTAGTGAAGAAGAGGTACTTTCTAACTCTATATATTTTGTAAAATAATATTAATAATGGTAGTTATATAATAGATTAATGAGTAATTACATTACTTTTAGTATTTGCATTTTTTTTATTTTAACATATAATTAAGAGTAAAATAAGATATTAAATATATTATCATAGATTTTAAAAATTTTAAAATATAATTAAAGATAAAAAATAAAATATAAAATGTGTATAACAAAATGGAAAATATTTTTACATATTGTTTAGGATGTAGGCGTTAATGTTTTATATTTTACCATTACCAAACATACCTATACAAATCTTTTCTTCATATTTTTACACTAAACATATGTGGGTAAAAGTGTTTTTTTTTTTTTTTTTGTTTTTTACCTACACTCAACTAATATATGTAGGTGTACTCCGAGTAGGTTAGATAATATTTCTTTTAATGTTGTCAAATTCATAAATTTATCACCTTAACAAGTTAGTAAATTTTTTCCCTTTCAAAATAATTATAAGCAATATAAAGAGATATTAATAAATATATTTTATTTAAAAAAGCAAATTTTTCATAATCTTTATACTATAATAATAGATTAATAATCCACTACTAGACAGAAAAGAAATTCATTATTATTGCATATCTTATATATTATTTAATGTCTCGTATCAATTACTAGTTTCTTTAAAAGAAAATGGTGTACTTAAGTGTGTGTTTTCAATATGTTTGAATGCATTTTTTTTAAAAGCACTTATAAAATAAAAAATTAAATGAGTTTTTTTTTCATAAATTAAAATTAATTTATATGTAAATTATTTTAAATAAAATGCTTTATTTTAAAATAATAATATTTTTTCTAACTATTACATTACTACTAATTAATATAAAATAAATAAATATTTAATTATATTTATATTACTTTTTTTCTAGATATTTCAATAAATAAATTTATTTCCTCATTCGAAATCATATTATATATACATAACTTCGAAAAAAGAAAAAATTAAATATAACTTTTTTTTTCTTTCTTTTTGGCTTATCTCCTTTTGGACCATTTTTGTGTCACATCTTTTAATTCTATGTCATCACACTTGATAAAAAATATTCAAACACATAAGTTAAAGTTTTAAAAACTTTTATATATGTATGTATTAAATAATACACACATATTACATTCACATCTCATCTATATATTATAATGGAGACGATCTCTATTCAATCATTGAATCTATCACAATTAAGATGTCAATATCATAAATAGTTTACTCAAAAGACTTATATGTTGAATTAGATCAAAAAATTATATTTATTATACTAGCTTCACTAAGGTTTTGTTCGGTTGGGGGAGTGAATTTGAGATGATGAATTTGAGTGGATTGTATGTGGATGAGAGGGTTGTTTGGATTAATGGATGAATGGTAAGATTTGAAAGGATTTGAGATGATTGGTTATGAAAGTTTAGGATTGATCTGATAGATGTTATAAATTTGTTTTTATTTTTTTAATTGATATATATGAAATTACTAATTAACCCTTGTGAAATAAGATGGTAATTAAAATGAATTGGATTAAATTGATTTTAATATAAAAATATAGAAACTGAATCAACTAACTAGATATTTTTTAGTAGGTTGATAATGATTTTATCTAATCCAACCCAACGCGTAAACATCCTTACTTTTGTGTTTTAATATTTTTATATTTAAAAGAAAATAAAACTGTTTTTAAGATGAATAAAAAATAATTTAAATAACATCTTCTCCCCTCAATTTCATCATAAATATTGAATCAAATAAGGAGATAAAAATATATTTTTTTCTGATTTACTTCAATTAAATATTAAGTAAACATATTTTCATCGATAAAAAATAAAAAAGAAGAATAAATAGAAAACAATATAAAATGTATAATATACTTTTTATTATTTTTTTTATAAAATAAATAATTTTTATTGATTTAATTATTTTAAGTCAATAATATAATTATGAATGGATAGATTGTATTGAGTATGAGTAGATTGAAAGGAGATTAATTATATTATAGTTGTCTTGGAAAAAAAGAAAAGAAAGTATTATGAATGAAAAAAAATATATATAATTATTGGAATCAATTATTTGATAAATTAGGTATAAATCAATTTATTTTTCATATATAATATATATAGTGTTACAATAAATATACATTAATGCTAATAATTATTTCTTGTTTATAATTTATACCTTCTTTACATTTTTTTAATTATTTTAGTGTGATAAAATTAATAAGAAGTGTTTTGTAATTTTCAAAGTCAAGGGTATTTCGTAATTTCCACTTCATTTACAAGGGTTATTTCATAATTTTCAATTTCATCCATTCAAATATAGCGAAGATCCAATCCTGCAAATCTTTCCTGATCCATACTTCCAAATTAGGTCAACCAAACAACCTTCATCCACTTAAATCCATCATCTTGAATAATAAATCTCCTCAAATCAGTCAAACCAAACACAACCTAAATTCTCACCACAACAAAACTACATAATAAGAACTCAATTCACTTATATGACAATAAATCCCTATGACTTACTATATATAATATTTCTTTTTTCACACCATATGCTGCGTTAGATGAATCTCTTTTGACTCTTACCACCTAAGATTTTTCTTTTTTTATTTAAGTCCAATATTAGTAGAATCATCTTTAGAATCTCAAATTAAATACACAATCTGAACTATCTCAACATAGTATTGTCTCCGAAAAATAACTATGTTCACAACACATTATATGTCATATCACAACCATACCATCATAGACTTTTGTCATATCACAATCATACCATCTTACATTTTCATTCTTACACACAACATCCAAATCAATTTAAATGTTAATAAATTAAAATCCATAATCCATATTACATTATAATAATGTTTAAATATAATATATTTGTCAAATATAATAATATATTAAAAAATAAATAAATTTTAACATTTAAAAATATCTTTTTACAAAGTTTAGAAAACACTTTCTCGCTCATCAAACACATTACATACATGTTACAATACATACAACTATACTCAACTAACGAGATTACTATACACGCATCAAAAATTTAAAAATACTCTCGTGCTATTAAATTAATAAAAATTTGTCTTTATCCTAGAAAAACCGCATGCAAAACCCCTAATCGAGATGTCTTCAAATATTTTTAAAACTAACTCTAAGAAAGAAATGACAAAGAAAAACTTACTCTAAAACCAAATTCTAATTGAGTTTATTTGCACTATTTTTTAACAAGATTTTTAAGGCGGACTCTAAAATGAACAAATCTTTCACAAATATAGATAGAAAATAAATAGAAAGTGTTTTAATAGAATGATAGTTTTTTTAAATGAAATTTAAATAATTATTTTTTCTATTTATAAATTTTATACTTAAATAATAAGATATTCAAATGCTATCTCGGTTAGTAACTTCTACATCTTAAATAATTAACTAGGTCTTTCCAAAGTAAATTTGAATTTAAAAATATTGTTTTGTTTTTTCCTATTCCAAAAGTGTTTATAAAAATTATACATTTTGGTGTACTAAATAAGTTTGTTGCTTTTAAATTAAATCGTTTTAAATAGCATACTCTTTATAACATTAGTAGTACAAACACATAACGTGCTATGTTACATTATAAAGAATGTGTTGTATTGTCCGTATAATTCGACAATAATAGCCCCTCAGATAGAGGAATATTATGATTTTAGAGGTATTTTACGTTAATATATTTTATATTGAAGATACTATTTTAATTGGTGTCTAATTTTTTCTTTTCCATATTTGAATTATTCTCTCCTCTTGTTTTTACTTTTTAATCATTATTATTGTCATCTTTGTACTTAAATATAAACAACACTACTTAATTTTATACGGTTTAAGAATATTAGTTAAATCAATTATATATTTTTAGTTTTATAAAAAAACTTTTTAAACCATTCCCGGTTATATTTTTTGGAATTACATTTAGGTTTACATTTAAAATATTTTTAAAATGATAACATAAAATAAAATAATAATAGTTATAATTTTCTTATATTGAAGTTGACTAAATAGGTGTTTTTAGTTTAAATCAAAAGAATAATTTTCTAGCTTATTCTATATTGTGAGTGCCCATTGTGTAAATCATATACTCAAATTCTCCACATAAAAGCAAAACTGTTTTTTTTTTTATAATTTTTGTTTTACAAAAACATCTAATCTAACATAATTAAATATGGAATAATCCAGTAGATTGAGATATTGATAAACGATCGTATACAGTGTGAGAAGGATAATTAGTAAAAAACTCATGTTTTATCCATTTAATATATAAAAACTCATTCAATTAGCAATAATATTTATCCCCTTGATATGTTAAAACTCGTTAAATCAGAAAAATCAAATTTGTAGACTTTTTTCTTCATCATCATGCCAGTAAGCAAGACTTTTGATTATTTACGAAGACTTAGGATTAGTGGATACATTTAATGTGCTCAACTCGGATATGCTTTAATCATATACATTATCACATCAGTAACTTTTAGTTAACAACTATAATAGCAAGTATACTAATAGCATATGGCTACGCTATTGGCTTAATACATAAGTTAAAAATTAGATTAAATTTATATAATGGTTTTTAGCAGTTTTATTTATCCATTATTACGAATTTACACTGCTAGTCAGTTACTGGTAAAACCGTTAGCCCATGTAATGGCCCAGATCCATCCTAAGACCCATTAGTACTCAATTATTACATATTTGATTCAACATAATAGATTAGACAATTCAATACACACCTAAATATTACCAAGATTATACAACTTTATACTCTTTTTACTCTTATAAAAATATATAAATTATTTCATAAAATAAAAACAGACCAATTTTTTCATATGAGTAAATTAAAGGCCTACAGAAAATTAGCCCAGTCTGACTCATTTTTCACAGTGACCATCAACTAAAGTAGTAAAATTCTCACTTTCCTAAATAGTACTCTATATTTTATACCATAAAGGTAGATTGAATACATGTCATGTTATTTCTAAATTTTATACAAAACATTGAAAAATAATTTTCTCATTTCTCCTTTTTTATTTCAATGTTCGCTTCTCCAAATACAAACATAAAATGTAAAATAAAACCGTGCAAAAAAATAATAATAAAATAAATATATTTTATTTCAAAAAATACGTTCAGAAACCATTGCGTGATCGTATATAATAATTATATTTGATTGTTTTCCATTAAAATCAAGTTTTATATTGACATATTTTATAAGGAGTAACAACAAAACAAAATATTTTTTACATTTTAAAAATTTCATTCAAATTTCAACACAAATTGACCACAAAACTACACTCACACGAAACTTTCAATTTTAACACCAAGATCAAATCTTCAAATGTTAATCTACACACAACTTTTAAACTTTTTTTTTAAGTGGACTGTGTACTCTACACACACTTTATTAGCAAAACACACTTTGATACCTCGATCTACTGTGATCTTGATCAGTCGGTTATAAAAGTTTAGGTTGAAATTTTGGTCTATTAATAAAAAAAAAATTGGGATAACCTTATATGAGGGATCACTAAGATCAAACACTATGAAGCTAATAATATAAAATCAAGAACGTTAATAGGGATGACCAGGTTAACTATGGATCAATAAAAAGTTGAGTCTAAACAAGGTTCATAAAAAAAAAAGTTCATCGTAGTATAAATATGGAGTAATTCAGCAAGTAAGAGAGTTTTTATCTTTTACTAAATCACTAGTAAACTTGAGTGTCAGAGTGTTTTTATTACGACCAAGATTGAGAGTGAGAAGATACTCCCTGAATTTAGGGTTTATCTAGGCCTATAACAACACACTCTAAGCAAGCTCTCACATCCATAATTGGATGGTTAAACAAAATCAAGAAGTTCTCTGTGGTTATTGGGATATATACTTAATTTTGAAACAATAAATATATTATTGTCAAAATATGAGTACATAAAATCAGTAAGAGTCTGAGTTTCATATTAACCTATTATCAGATTTTGTACCTTTATAGGCTGGTGGAGGCATCCAATACCACAATGCACAAACACATTACATAGTCACCATGTATCCACAAAGTCAATGAAGCACGAATACAACTCCTTAATGTTGTCTTTGTGTTTAATTAGATTCCTTTTTGTATAAAATAACAATCTTTTGATATTATTATATTTTACTGACTTTTTTTATAAGTAATTGTAAATATATAAATTTTAATTATCAATTAAATAATTTATATTAATATTTATGTATACACACACATTTTGAAACTTATAAATGTCACCATGAGTGTGTCCATGTAATGTCATTTACAGATCTTAAAACACTCTTTAAAACTTTAGAGCCAGCATTTGGATTATTGTACATCATTTCAGTTTCATGATGACTAAAAGAAGCCTCGAGCTCTAGTTTCCTGACATAGTTACTAGATGTAGTAAAGCTTATATTGGAGGGTTCAGTTGAGAAGATATAGCAATCTCCAGCCAAGCTGTATTTCTACACAGAAAAAGTTATTTATGACAGAAAGCATATTGCAAAGACCTCAAAATGTTTAAATTTATAGTCTCCGTTTACAGATGGACATTCTAATAGCACAGAATGATGGGTAATAAGTTTTAACCAAATTGTGATTTATTTCTTAATTTATTTAACACATCCCAAAAGGACCAAAACTAAATATAGTGTTACATACACTTTACATGTTCACAATTATGCATACATGCACCACAATTACACCACAGTAAAAGAACTACAGTAAGCATAGATCTTGAAAGACTAAGGAGAGTTTGAAATTGTTATAACAAACAAGGTTGGTACTTTGTTTCACGTTCATGCACTATTATTAAAGAGGGAAAGAAAGAAAGAAAGCACCTGATGGTGCATATATAAAAATTATATCATTAGGCATATTAAACTCATAAGTATTTATAAATGTTTCCCACAGAAGTATGAACCACAGGCCACAAAAAAGTGTCATACAACAAAAGGATGATGAACAAGCACTAACATTTACTTGAAGGGAAAATACACGGATGGCTAATCCAGTGCTAGATCATGTCAAGTGTTTCAGCCAGTATATACAGATACCTCTAAATAACAACCTACGAAACATGTAAGTCTGCATGATATTTGAAGGGAGTGTATACTCTGATATAACTTTGGCCTTTCTATAGTCAGTTTATTGTCCAATAGCTTCAACAGTAACAACATACAACAACTTGAAACCTCATATCTGCTAAAGAATGATACCGTGTCAACTAAACTGCAAAACTTCAGGTACAAGTCCAACACTCCTCTCAAAATGAAAGTATTGATAAAAGGCTCACCGAAAGGCCCAATAAATCGCACTTAGGAAAACAAAAGCTCAATCAAGAAATATATAAAACACAGTGACGATGTAGCATAAGGATCGCCGAGGAGAACAGTGCCCAGAGGAAGGTTACCCACCAAGCCAAAAACAAAGTCACTTCCCTGATGAAAGCAAACCTGGGCAGTAAATCACTAAACATGGTAAAATTTCCAAAGGAACCACCATCAATCTGAGACAAGCCAAGAAAGATAAGCACCAGCACAGGAGGGGCAAGGAACTGCAAAACCACAAGGCACAAGTAGTGATTATGCAGAAACATCTTTGCCCTACTATAATCCAAGTCAGGAACCTTGCTGGCATGAAGTCTTTGGTACCAAGACAACAAAGCTTCATTCAGAAACATCTGCAGGTTAGGTCTCAAAGCCACAATCTGCAACAAACTAGACCCCAACAAGCACCACTTCCTAAAGAGACCCAAATCAGAAGGCAAGAACCCCATATTCCCCACCAATCTCTCCGCATTACCAAATCCATTCTTTGCCGCACCATCTCCACTATTCACAAAAATCTCAGCCAAGGGGGTTATCCACAAAAGAGCTACAAATATAACAAACACCTGATTTGCATAAAGGATCGCACGAGTGAACCACCCACAAGTTATCATCGACAAATTGCATCGTATCTGATCAGTCCCAAGCCAAAAACAACGTGCACTTCTAGAAGCAGGAATGAACAAACACCCGGCAAGGCAACCCATCAATGCAGCAACGACAACCCTCCAAAACCCATCAATAGGAACCTCAAAATTGAACTCCAAAACCGAAGACACGCCCTCGGGAACAAACAAAAGCCCCAAGAAAAGCCCCAAAACGCCAAAAACAACGCTCAATTGCTTCTCGGACCTCCTGGACGCGGATCTCTCGATCGTGACCTTAACGAGCAGCGACCCCCACATGTAAAGACTCAAAATTGATAAAAGAATGGGAACGAAAACGCCGTTGGCGAAGAACCCATTATTCGGGGGCGATGGGAGAAAGTTGTGGAGCAAGAGGGAGAAAAGGGCAGCGAAGGAGAGAGTGAAAGCGACGCAGTACTGATCGACGAAGAGACGGGACTGGAGGTGGGCATGGTCGAGCGTGAGTCTGAAGATCTGGGCATTGTTTTCGTCAAAATCAGGCTTTTCCTTGTTGGACTTGTTCCTCTTCTTCAGTTCGGCGGCGGTTTTGGAGGAGAGGGGCTGGTAGCCGTCGATGCCGGGGCGACGGATGGCGGCTCTGAGGCCATTGGATTGGGGTTGCGAATCGGGGTGGATATAGGTCTGGAGAGCGTGAAGGAAAAGGAGGGGGATTTTGAAGAAGGCGAAGGTGAAGGCGAGGATAAGGGAGAGCGATGCGTGGAGCAATGGGTTCTTGTACAACAACACCAACTCCAACATCCTTGTTCTTTGCTTCCTCTTTCTTCTTCTCCAACTCTCAGATGCTGTATCTGGCCTTCTATATTCCGGACACGGAGTTCACTGCTGAGTTATTTCATTATTATTTTATGTTTTTATATTTTTTATAGTTAACAACAAAATTTAATAAATAAATAAATAAAGTAATGTTTTAGTTTCATTATCACTTCATTTTATGCTATTAATAAATAAATAATTTAAAATTGATATGAAGGTGTGTATTTGCATATCATTATTTATATAAGTTATAATGCTTTTAACAAACTCTTTTAACTTTCTTTTTAAATGTACTTGTTCCTTAAATCTTATTTTACAATATCTCAATTAAAATATGGTGATCAAGGAAATAGAATATACATTATTTTGGTATGGTTATCCGATTTAAATGTCTTGATTTTTATAAGTATTTTAAAAATTAAAAATGGCATTCATTTTATATATATGGAAAGTGGGGAAAGAAATAAGGAGTGTGTGCAGATGGAGGAGAGGATGTTATAGTTTAAAAAATCAATATGTAAAACAGAGAAAAAAGAATATAGAGAATAACAAGAAAAAGAAGAGTGAAGGATGAGAATCTTATCATGTAACATTTAAAATTGATAAAGATGAGAAAAGTGAGAGAATTATTTATCAAAAGAGCATATATATATATATATATGAAATGAAGATAGAAAATGTAGATTCTAGATTCTATCAGAGTGGAACAAGAAAATGTTTGGGCCACAAAGATAAAGAGGCCTCCTGATTAGTGCTGAAGTAGCAAAGCCCATTATATTGGCAAATTCAGAATTATACTGAAGAAAAGAACAGCATCAGTGGGCACAGCTCCTTAGTACCAAAAGTTTGTCTACAAACAAAAAGTTATTCCATAAATGTTTCATTAAAAGTGTTTACATTTTTATTCATGACTAAATTGTTTATTTTTTTGTTAATTTTTATTTGTAAATTGTTATTATTATTATATTAGGAATAAAATTTGTATTTTGCACAAAGTTTCTCATAGTATTTAGTTAATCTTTCATCTAATGTTTATTTTTAGAAATTTTTTAAGTATTTAACTAAAGAGGAAAATAATACTTTAACACCGCTTTTAAGATTACTCCTTTTTATATTATGACATGACAAGAAAAATATTTTAATAAGTTATATGAGTCTTATATAATTTAAATGATAAAAAAAATTGAAAATACTAGGTTTTTATTTCTTTTTGATTTTTCCCTTTTCTTTAACCACTCTTCCGGTTTCATGTGTTCACTATTTACATTATTTTTTCTTATCATTCTTTTTCAATTTAAAATTTGGCAGTCCGTCATTTTTTTATTAATATACTGAGAGTTGTATGTTGACTTTGTCTTTTTTTACATATGAGATTCAATTTATACAAAAGTTTTTCTTTTCTAACAATTAAGAAGTTTTTTTAATATATTGATAATCGTGAAAAATAATCATCAAATGTACTAATGTTAGCTTCTTATTTCGATAAACACCTAATTATACATTAATGAACGCATGGGTTACCACTTTTCATATCTGCTAGACAAATTTAAAAGTACTTATCAACAAATCATATATAAAAAGAGACAAAATCACCTGGACACGACTGTTATACATTTTAAAAGAGCTTCATAATTTTCTGAAAGTACTTCACTTTAACCTTGTGGCATCACAAATGTAAGAACATACTTCTTTACACAATATTAGAGTTGTATTTTTTCAAAATGAGAGCAACATGAGTGCATGAGATTCTTTCTATATTTGTTATATGAGTTCAAAAGTCTTTATTAGAAAATCACATACAAAGATAAAGAAAACTAATTGCACGTGGTTGTCATACCTTTTAAAAGAGCTTCATAATTTTCTGAAAGTACTTTCACTTTCACCTTGTTGAATCACAAATGCAAGGATATGCTTTTTTACATAACAGTATAACTGTATTTTTTCAAAATGAGAGGAAACATAAGCACATGAAGTTCCTACTTTTCATATCTGTCATACGAGTTCAAAAGTACTTATCAACAAACCACATATCAAAACAAAGAAAATCACCTAGACACAGCCGTCACACATTTCGAAAGAGCTTCATAATTTTCTAGAAGTATCTCCACTTTGATCTTGTTGGATCACAAATGGAAGAACATACTTCCTGACACAATATAAGAGTTATTTTTTCAAAATGAGAGTATATGAATACATGAGGTTCCTACTTTCCATATTTGTGACATGAGTTCAAAAGTTTTTCTCAACAAACAAATATCAAAAGAAAGGAAATGACATGGACCTGGGTGTCATACATTTTAAAAGTGCTTTATAATTTCTTGGAAGTACTTTCACTTTGACCTTGTTAGATCACAAGTTGAAGGACATGCTTCTTTACATAATATTATAACTGTATTCTTTTTCAAAATTAGAAAAAAACATAAACATATGAGGTTCCCACTTTCCATATCTATTAAATGAGTTTAAAAGTACTTATCAACAAACTACATAACAAAACAGACACTACAAGAAAAACTCAATTTACCTACGAATCTGTATCCGTAGGTAAATTCAGCATTACCCACGATTTATTACCTATGGATCTGTATTTGTAGGTATTACCCACGGATTCAAGTCTGTAGTTGTTACCCACGAACATAGGTCCGTATATATTATTCACAGACACAGATCCGTACGTACTACCACGGATATTAGTCTGTAGGTATTACCCACAAACTATTTTCATAGGTAATACCTACATACCTATGTCCGTGAGTAATACCTACAGACCTATGTCCGTGGATAGTATTTAGAAACTTATATTTATGGATAAAACTACTGTTATCTCTTATTAATGATTTTCATATTGATTTATTAATAATAACATTAGTAAAGGTGAATATTATTAACAATATTAATATTTTTATTGATATTATTAATATTATAACTAATATTATTGTAATATTATTGGTATTTTTAACACTTTATTATTATTATTATTATTAAATTTGTATTACTATTATTAATATTATTATTAGTTTTATTAATATTATTATTATCATTGGTATTATTAATAATATTATCATTAATATTATATTTATCATTATTAGTATTAATATTAATAATATTATTAATATTATTACTAATATTATTGTTTTTATTATTATTTCTAATATTATTAGTTATAATATTATTAAAATTATTATTATTATTATTATCAGTATTATATTTTTTCAAATTATTAATGTTATTTTTAATATTTTTAAAGTTTTTAATATTATTAATATTTATACACAAAATATTATTAATTTTATTGATAACATTATTATTATTATTATTATTATTTATTTTAACATTATTATTATTATTATATGTTTTTTAATATATGAAATATTATTAATACTTCTAATCATATTATTTATATTTAAATTAATAATATTTTTAATATTACTATTATTATCAACATTATTTATATTTATATGAAAAATAGTTTTAATATTATTAATATTTTGTTTTCGTATTATTTTTAGTTATATTAAAAGTATTTGTGATATTATTATTACTATTATAATAATAATAGTTAATAATATTATTATCAATAATGTTATTACTATTAATGTTAACATTAATATTCTTATTTCTAATATTATTGTTATTATTAATGTTATTTTTATTACTCATATTAATATTATTAATACTATTAGTATTTTAAATTTAATTAATTTATTATTGTTATTATGAATCTTATTAATATTGTTTTTATCAATATTATTATTGATATTATTGTTTATATTATAATAATAATAATAATAATAATAATAATATTAATAATATTAATAATATTAACCATCATAGTCATAAATATAATAATAATAAGAATAATAATATTATCATATAGATTATTTAAACTCTTTTCACCGTTCAAAGGTCCTGAGTTCTATTTCTTCTAATTACTATGTATTTTCTTAAAATAAGAAGAAACATGAGCACATCAAACATTATAATCATATACATATTATATATAACAAAAAATCGTGATTATAAAAGAACGAGATGTTTCACTTTACATGTGCTGACTGATTAAATTGTGAATCATATTATAATGTCGACTAAATCTAGGTCTACAAAATGAATTTTGAAAGATTTAAAAGCTAAAAACTGAAAAATATTAAAAAGTAGTACAAATTTAAGCACTTGAGTCTTTTTTTAAGAGTTTCTGAAAACAGGTATGGGAACTGACTCTTTACATTGCCATGTTATGAATGTCCTGGATCATTTGATGAGGTGAGTTGTGGCTGAAGGAAGCTCTTAGAATTTGAGTCAGTGACTGAATGAATAGTGCTGCTACTATCAGTCAGACTCAGTACTGAAATTTCTAGAAACGGAGCCATCCAACATGGTATTTCAGAAGAAGGTTCCCACTTCTCTTTACCTTTGTCTGTTTGACGAATTTCTGCAGCAGGGACACATTCGTTTGGAGTAGCTATGTTTTCTGGAATTGATAACACTGGTTCTTGTTCAACTTCAATGCTATGTTTCACTTGAGAAGGAGTTTGGAAATAATAGTTTTCAAATTTTACTTCAGTGATAGTTTCTATTGCAAATCTAATACAAGGGTCGGAAAGTAGTTTTTCAATAGGCTGGTCAAGACAGTATTCTTCAAAACAATGTCGGTACTCCTGAGGCAAAAAACAAAATTTGTTTTTAGTTTCTTCCGTACCTTTATTCATTTTGTCTTGCTTATTAGCAACCCTATGTTCTCGATACATTTTTTCAAGTTCTGTATATGGAGCAACCTCAATTCCAGGAAGACGATTCGAAGCACGCCGAGGCAAATCCGTATATTTCTTGCGTTCGTATTTGCGCTTACCATTTTGAGCCTTTTCAGTTTCATGTTTTGTCTGTGCATTTTGTGTAAAAGGCTTCTCTGGGGCAACTCCACCTGTGGAACAAACTAAAGCACTTTTAGATGAGTCAAACCTCCTGTGCAACAAAAATAATTAATCACCTGCAATTTCTGTACGTAGAAATTACATGGATAAGAACAACCGAACAGGCTTTGACTAATACAGCCCCTACATAATTTGTTTTTCTTACTTTGAACCATAATCAAACATAAAATTTAAACATAAAATTTAACTGTTCATACATAATGTACTTTATTTAGTGGACTAATCACAAACAATTAGCAATAATTCCTAAATAGAGTTAAGTACAATTATAAATTGTTTGAGATCGCACATCAATTAAAGACGAAACATATAGTTTATAAGTGGGTGTAAATCTCACTTTACAAGTCGATTTTGTAAATTTTACTTCTTGACATGGTATCAGAATAAATCCTAACACACTATTGTTGGGTCATCCACTATCGAATTACCCTTAAACAATATAGTCTCACACACAAATTGAACAGTCTCGACGTGAGAGATTATGTTAGAAATTTTACATCGATTAGAGATAAAACATATAATTTATAAGTGAATGAAAACCTTATTTCATAAACCGGTTTTATAAGGATAAGGGAAGCCTAAATTCCACTTTTTGATACGAATTTGATGGAATGAAACATGATAGGCTTGAGTAATGTATCATTTAGTTGGAAGTCATTATTGTGAAAATTGCGGAGACTTACAGTGACTGGAATTATGGATGGCGACGGAAGTAGATTCTCCTGCACGAGGATTTGGGATCTGATGCTCATTGGCCAATCCATCCAAACTTGAATTTTGATTCATGCTAAGTGTTAATGTTGGTTTCATGATTCTACTATCGCTGCAAGCTAGGAAATAAAAATGTTTCAGCAAAAGGAGGTATAATTAATACTTCGTACTATAAACTATAAATAAACCTCAAAACCTATATTTAATAATCCTTCCCAAACAAACCTCCTGAGGCATTGTGAAAATTTAAAATAAAACACACTATACAATAGCGGAAACGCACGAGCTTAGCTTTGTGAATACCTTTTGCGTTTGCGTGGGGTACCTCGTTACAATTCATTGTTTCAATAAACTTTATTTATAGGCTCTGGATTTCATCTTTAAAATGAAGATAAAAAAGATATAAGTAGTTAATATCTTTCTATCTATCTTTAAATGAAGATAAAAAAGATATAAGTAGTTAATATCTTTCTATCTAAAGAATAGATTTAATAATATCTTTAAATTAAAAAACACCTTAGACATTTAAATTTAAAATTAATTTTTTTTCTTCTCATGATAATCCACGGTACTTACACTATGTCTTTGGGAATATTAATAGGTAATTCACATAAAATAAAATAAAAGATTAGGTTAGTATCTAAAAAATCCTAGTATCTTTCTACATTAGTTATATCCTTTAATTTGACTCAGTCTATTTAATCATGATCAAGATATGATAGAGTCAACAAAAATTCACATAACCACACATTCTACACAAGAAAAAACGTATAAGATCCAAATGTGAACAAAAGCCTTATAGGTCAGGACCAACCCATGAGTTTTTTTCACCAACATTCCCTCTTAACCATCCATTAAAAAAGAAAAAGAAAAAGAAAAAAAACCTCTAACACCAACAGGAATAAAACTACTTACTAAAACTAAGCTATGGTTAGTCCAAAACAACCTCCTTTTAACTAATTCCTCGGAACTTCAATCTAATAGGAATCTGACAATCATAAACTACTTTAAAATTAAAGAAGAATAGAAAGAGAAATAAGTTGATTAAATCGAAGATTTTAGAAAGAACTAAAAAAAATGTTTAACTTCTATTTATAAATATCATTAACTAATTCATTTTAAAATCTATCATAATAAAATAAATTTGAAGGTCTATTTGTGTTATAAGCACAGTGAAAGTTTACAAGTTTTGGATTTGTATATTGAGAATAATGTATTTTTTTCGACTCGTATGAGATTTTGCATTAGTTCTCTATCTTGATCTGGTGTGATATTATAAAAAAATCTTGATTTATCTATAGATTATTATATATTGATTTTCATCGGTAGATAAATTAATAATTATTTAAAGGAGAATGATTGAAGAGAAGAAGAAAGAAACTTTAAAGGACTTTTACTTCTCAAAATGGCTTGATACAAATGATAAATGACTAGCTCTATTTATAGTACTCATGAAAATATTCTAGACACCTAATTAATTTGAACATTCCCAACTACCCTATTAATGGTAGACTTCTCAACTACCTTACTAACTTTAGACATCTCTAGACTATTGTAGAATTGTCCCCACTACCTTATTAATTATAGCCAAAAATCAACTTTATTTTCAACACTCCCCTTAGAGTGAATTTTTGGATATTACCTGAGTCTCTTGGAAAAGAACTTTATGAAAATGTCGTCAATATTTTCCTCACTTTCCACTTCCAATGCGTCAATGGTGCTTTCAAGAACCTTTTCTCTAAAAAAGTCATGCTCCTCTGGTTCTTGGGACGATTGTGTTTGTGCATGCGTTTGTGTTTGCATTTGATCTCTCTTCGGTTCCGCTGCTTTGCACTCTGCTCTACACTCTTTTAATCCAATAGAAACTCCAAACAACTTAGGAACTTCTACCTCTATCGTATTCGCCATCGTACATGAGAAGAAGCAAATGACGCCATCGACATGCATGGTATCATCAATCGAAGAAACATGCTTCGTAGGCAAAAGCTCTAGAGCTTTCCCTTTCGGCATCGACACACTCACACCACCAGCAGATGATTCTAACTGCTGACGGCTAAAACCAGAACCGTAATTGGTCATCAAAGTGAGTATGTTATAACACAAACTCTTCAACTGACTCATCTCGTGATTCAGTTACCTGTTCTCTTTTTTAAGCCGTTTAATTTCCTCTAACAACTCGGGCATAGTAGTGCAACTCCTTGTGTGTTGCATTGAATTATTATTTTCAACAATTAGATATGAGTTCGAGGATAGTACCTGTTCATCGTCGTAAGACGTTGGAGACACTTTTATGGCTGGTGTCGATACAACCACCGTTACAGTATTGGCCGTGAATTTGGCTTCATTCCCATCATACTTTCAGGGGCTAGAAAACTTGGATTAATTTTCCCTTAGATGATGACCACAACTAGAATCCACCATCCAAATCATTTTCAAAGTTGATAGAAGCCAAGGCATCAACATATTTTGTTTCTGTCACAAAGCACTTCCCCGAGTCTTCTTCCTCCACAATCTTATCAGCTACATTACTCTCTTGTAATTTAGCTCGGCAAAACCTTTTGACGTGCCCCATTTTGCCACACCGATGACATTTGAAAATCTTCTTAGAAGACTCACCACTAATTCTACTCGGGCTCGAGTTTCTTTGGCTGTGTGGACGAGAAGCCAGGCTATTTTGATTTTCTTTACTCTTGAAAGACTTCTTCCTAGCCATGAGAGCACTTCCTTCTCCTTTTATTGAGACACTAGCCATTTGCTTTGCTAGTGACTCTTGAGAGGGTAGTAGATTTTCGAACTCTTCCAACGATGGTTGTTAAACCCATCCTTGATGTCACGTATGGAATGTACTCCGACTTCAATCCTCGAATAATAATTCTTCTTATTCGAGCTTCAGAAATTGTCTCTTCTAGATTTAACAAGGAAATCTCTGAACAAAGATTTTTAATTTTAAGAAAATACTCAGAAATGGAGAGATTACCCTTCGTGGTGTTAACGAGCTCATTCTCCAAAATCCGAAGTCGTGCTTCATCCTTCTTATTTAAGAGTCTGTCAAGAGTCCGTCAAATTTCATGGGCTGAATTGCACCGCATGATGTGATTGAACAAGCCATGAGAAATCGACCGCTTCAACATGAACTTCGCCTTTGCATTCAACTGCTTCCATGTTTTGAATGCATCAGCATTTCCTTGCTCGTCTGTGGGAGAAGTTGTATTATTTCCGTCAACAACATCCCACAAATCTTCACCAACGAGGTAAGACTCCATACAAGTCCTCCATACCTTGTAGTTGGACTGATTTAATACCTCAATACCAAGTCTACTACGACCACTTGAATCTATTTTTGAGGTACCGGTTTATTTTTCCACCAAGGGATCTTGACACACGATACTAGAGCCCTTATGACTCTGATACCATGTAAAATGTAAAAAAAAAACAGAAGAAAATAAGAAAAAGCCTGCTGGCCCAAAACCGAACACTCAAAGGTGGAAGAATACAACTAAAGAAGAATAACCTAAAAAATAATGGAGAATGATTCAAGAGAAGAAGAAAGAAACTTTAGAGGACTTTTACTTCTCTAAATGGCTTGATACAAATGATTAGCTCTATTTATAGTACTCATAGAGACATTCTAAACTCCTAATTAATTTGAACATTCCCAACTACCCTATTAATTGTAGACTTTCCAACTACCTTATTAACTTTAGACATCTCTAAACTATTGTAGAATTGCCCCCAACTACCTTATTAATTATAGACAACTTTAGAACAAAAAATCAACTTTATTTTCAACACCATCCTAAGACTTTGATATTTTGGAAACTTCTGCATAGGCTTTTGCCTACATATTTAAATGCTCATAAAATAGGTGTTTCTATTTGTTCTATGTGCTCTCTGTGTAGGTTGCAAGTTGAGGATATTAATCATCTGTATTTTAATTTCTTTATTGTTTCCTTTGTATGAAATTGACTTAGAAATATTTGTCCTGAACTTATCTTCTACTGGTATTATTACTTTCATTAAAGCTCCTTGTACTCATACTATTCATCTAATTAAGATTTTGATTATTACCTATTCGTTATGGATGTTTTGGAGGATGGGGAATTTTAGCAAATTTCAACTTTATATATTATTAAATATTGTATCGAGACCTCAAGTAACACTCCTAGAAAGTATATGGTTAGTGGGATTTCAAAATTTTTCTATTTTGAAACATTTTGATATTAACACTAGAACTAGAAAGGTTTTATCTCTTATGCAAGTTTTTTGACGCTTTCTTAAAGTTGGTTGGATTAAGTTAACACTCATGGAGGTATTAAAGGGGTTTCCAGTTTTGCAGCTTGTGGAACTACTTTTAGAGGGCCATCATGAGAAATATGTAGGTAGTTTTTTTTTTCTTTCTTAGATATTTAACATGTTATTTATGCTAAAGTCATGAGTGTCATTTTTTTTATTGAATATACTCAACTGAAGAGTTTTCAAAGCATTGTTGGAATATAACTTTCTATGCTTTGCCAGGCTTTTGATTTGACTCATGTCATTCCTTAGATTCTTAAAAGTGGATAGAATAAGTGTATGTATATTTGTGTTACTATGAATTTTAAAGTGACTCATGTCTTTAGGGAGGGTAATAGTTGTATTGATAAATTGATTAATATAGGTGTGAAAAATAGGGTTAAGTTTGCTTGATATTTTACTTTAAATTATTGTATTAGACTGGACTTTTTTCATAACAAGTTTCATTTCCCTTTGTTTCTTTTGTAGGTTGTTTATTTTTATTTTTTTTGCATGGGTTTGGTGTAGTTCCCCATGTTTTTTGTTATTTGTTTCTTTTTTTTGTAATAATACTTTTTTATATGATGACAAATGATAGGTTGGTTTTGGGATGTCAACCTAATTGTCATAATTCGTATTGATGTCTAACATGAGTTTTTATTTTAAAAAAAGGCAATAGATATGCTTATAGCAATGGATTCTCCTTTAGTCTATTGAACTTATTATGTAGTGCACAACTTAAATCTTGCATTGAAAAATATTTGTGTAGTAAAAAGTATTGAAAGAAATATATACTTACCTACAGCGTTCTTAGATCACACAAATTGTTGATGATGTTAATTTTATTAAAATTTTTATTGTGGGATACTTTATGAGATTATCAATGTTCAATAACTTCAACTTATTCAAGTTATTCTCAGTTGATCCAACAATATTTACTTCAACAATAGTCATGTTCAAGAAGTTTAGACATTTGAAAAAGGACTTCATAAGATGGTTATTACTGAAGAATTGTCTTCTTTGTCTTCTTACAAAGAAGATAACATAAAAAGTGCACACTTTGTGAAAGAAACTTTGCCAGCTGATAATTGGTGGATGAAGGTTGATATATATACTTGGTTTTACCACTCCTAAGAAATCTAACTACTCTTTACTTAGTATATGAAATGTTGGACTCAATGACTGAAAATCTGAAAAAAGTCATATACCAGCATGAAAGAAAAACAGAAATTGGACATTCATCCCTTCTTGAGGTAATAAATTCAATATTAATTGATCATTGAACTAAGAGCTACATATCTCTTCATTATTTTGCTCATTCTTTAAATTTAAGGTAATATATTATATTGTTAAATTATTTTATGATTATATTTTATTATGTACATTTATTTAAAATATCACAAGTTTATTATATTATATTAATTCGGATTGATATTTTTTAATATTGCATATTATAGTCATGAATGGTTAAATGAAGATTTACAAAAACTTCTCCTACATCAAGATATCAAAAGAAGAAATGTTTCAAGAGGTACTTTGATATAGATGTAATAGGACAACTAAATACAAATTTTGCAAACTCTTTACATGGAAGAGAATATTTTGTCCATATTGACTATTTAAGGGATAGAGGTAAAACGGATGCAAAATCATGGTGAATTGTTCATGGAGCTTATGCACCAAAAATTCACAAGATAACTTTTAATCCATTTAGACAACCATGTTGTTCTTGTTATGAAAGAAATTAAAATACTTTCTCTTTTATACATTCTTTGAAAATAAAATGACACTTAAAATGGCCAAAGATATACTATTTGTCCATAGTAATATATGTCCCCTCAAGAAATTTTTCGAAATACAAAAGAAAAAGAAAATAAATTGTGTGATATTGTAGAAAATGACTTCTTATTTAATGAAAATGAGATTGTCGAAATGATAACTTATCTTTTAATAAATGAGACTTAGAAATTATATTTTTCAACTAGGATATAATTTACATAAGTTTTTTTTTAGACTTTTTTTTATTATTTTTCTTCTAATATTTTATACTATGAAGTGTAATTACTAATTTTTAATATATTTATATAATCATACTTACACATACACCTAACATATATTGTTGTATCCGGTTATATTTTTCAATTTAGTCATATTTTTGTGTTTTGTGTACGTATAATATTCGTGTTTGTGTTTATGTATATATAAATATAATGTATTGAATTAGAAATTTGTGAAGAAGATATCTTATATTTACAGATATTGAGAGGGTGAGAAAGAAGTTTTTATAATCTACTATGGAAATGAGATTGAGATGTGAAGGTAACATGTGTATACATGTATAAAAATTTATTTTTAAATTCTAACTTATCCTATCTAGTATAATTATGTTGTTTATTAATTGTGATAATCACGAAAATGATATAGTAATAAAATACTCTAATGCAAAGATAAACAACTGATATATATATATATATATATATATATATATATATATATATATATATATATGGGATTTGTTAATGATTTAAGGATATTTAGTAGTTAATGAAATTTCAACTCTTTTCTTTTATTTTTCTTAAAAGATTTCAAAGTTTTAGTTATGTGAATACTTTTAGAAATTTTTAAATTCATTTTTTTCTTCAAAATACTTATTCTATTCTAAAAAAATTTTAAATCACTAAATTATTCTCAATTTTTCAAATTCAAATACACTGTTAGGCTTATCCTAAAAAAAAAAAAACTAAAGTAGAAAAAAAGTTTCACTTTGATGTAAGCTTGATTGGAGTGAATTCATTAAATTTCCAAATGAAGATAACAGTACACACTCTGTACTGCCCAGCTTGGATTTGAAAGGATTACCCCACCAACTACCTCTATCATTGGGAAAAAAAATTCAGAACCCTCTCTTTCTACTTAATCATATTAGCCCTCTAACCTACCATATATATTTATTTATTCATATATTTTATTTTGGGTACAAAAGTCATATCATGATCCGCAACCATCAAAATATCGCAAAGAGTTACTTTATATAATCTTATTCTATTATTCTATAATATCTATGTCACCATTGTATGATTATGAGCTTGGTGAGATCTTTCCTATAACTTGCACAAATAAAATATATCGCAAACCTACGCGGCACTGTTAGTCACTGTTAGTCTTAGTCTTTGACGTCAAATAAAATAATCAAGCAAATAGCTTAGCTAGCTAGGTAGATGCATAAGGGAAGTTTATGTATTTAATATTTTCTTATCACAATAATACTTTATTCAAATTCTTGTTTTTCACACTGCACATACACGCAAACTTCTTTGTAATGGTGAGCAAGAGACCAGACTCATGAAGAAAAGAAAAAAAATTATAATAATGATCAATAATAAAAAGAAAACTATGTTAGTAATAGTAAATAAACTAGTTTTCCTTCCTACACATTTTTTTAATAAAATAATTTATCTTTTCACCTATTTTATATTTTTAATACTAACCCTTTTATTTTTAAAAATACAATATTGAATAAAACTTTTGAAGATAATGGTTAGAGAAAAAAAATACAATATAACGTTCAATAGAAATTAAACAAGAGAAAAATTAGAAAGCACATAGAGAGAGGGAGAGAAATTTATAACATATATAAAAAAAAAACAAAAATCTAAGAATCTTTGTATGCTGGCATGTTACCATGAGGTACCGCTAAACATTATTTCTTGGTTCTTGATGATCCCCTCCTACAACGCAACCACCACTTTCTCTTCCATTTTTCCTTCTGCTACGGCCTGTGGGCACATAAACAAATCACTTTTTACTGTATTAAAAAGTAGACTTGTTATATTTTTTTAATGTCATTTTCACATGAAAATGATTTTATAATAGAGTATGGTATTTTTTTTTCAATGTTTTAGTAAAAAATAAACACAATCATAGTATGATATAAAAATTTTCTTATAATTTCTTTGTATTTTATTTTGTTTGAATTTGTTTTCTCTGGGTGAAGTATGGCATAACTGAAATTATTAAGAAGCAACAACAGTAAGAAGAAATAAAAGGTGCATTAAATGCTCCACATCTGATTGGAAGAAAAGGGCAAGAAAGACATGCAAGGTTTCTTCACAAACTCACCTGCTCCACCATGCGTAGCTGAGATTGAGATTGGGAATGAGACGATCTCCTCTTCGATCTTCTGCCCCTGGGAGTAGGACCCACTGAACCTGTGAAAAGATTATCAAGAAGAATTAATTAAACCCAGATAAGGTGGGGGAGAGATATTTGTGATGGGGAATATAAAAAAGGAAAGAAAGGAGAGTGGGAATAAAGAAAGATGAAATTCTAGAAATATCTAAGGTATATTCCATATACAGTTTTATCAGGAATTACGCTGCTCCTTCTCTTAATCTGAAGTAATTTAGTTACGTGTTGCTTGGTTAAAGAGAGTGGTGTGTGGAAGCAGTAGAAGAAGGAAATGAAGTGCATGGGGGAACCTGGGGGTGCACAGGGATGTTTCTTGGGCCTGCGATTGGGCTTCGAATCCAAGGTGGATTCAGAGGTGTCGGGGAGGTAGCGGTCGAGGCGGAGAGGAGGGTGGGAGGAGAGGGCGGCGTAGTGGTGGAGCATTGTGCGGACGAAGGAGGCTTCCATGGTGTTGAGGAAGTGAAGGTGCTTCTCGTCGGTCCAAAACGACGTGGTTTGGGTGTGCGTTGATTCCATTGTGGTGCTTGGGTGGTGGATCCAGCGAGAAGAGAAAAGAGGGTTTGGTGAAGAGATGAGAATATTGATGGGATGCTTTATTTAAAACCAAAATATCTTCATACTTTCTCAGACTGCTAACTAATACTGTACGGATCAACGCATCAATTCTTACTCCTACACCTTTTTACCACTTTTTTATAGTGCATCTCAATTTATACATTTTTTTTTTGTATTTACTGATGTAAAGGTAAAAAAAAAAGTGTAGAAATTCATACGTTCAAAAATAAAAAACGCATAAAATGAGAAAATTATGTTACTAAACTTTCTTTCCTATCATCATACAAAGATTTACCAAAAAAAGTAAGTTACATAAATTACACGATTAATATAATAATAATAAAAATATTTAAATAATTTAAATTTAAATTATTTATTTTAATATATTTTTGTTCTGAAATATAATTTTTTATTTTAATTATTTTCAATATTAAATTGTCTTTAAAAAATTATTTGATAATTATTTTTTAAATATATTAATATATAAATAAATATTATTATTATCACGAGTCAAATTTATTATGAATTTTTAATTATCTTTCACTTAAATTTTTTCAATTCAATAATTTCTGCATACAAAGAAAATATAAGACAAGACAGTTTTTCGTGTGTTTTTAATATCAAATCAATTTTTTTTGTTTTCTTATGCATAACTTTTTTTAATTTGATATACAAATAAAATATTTTCAATTTCTTTAAATAGTTTAGTTAATATCATAAAAAACATTTTTCAAAATAGAATTTATTATTTAAACTAATTATTAAATTTAAATGCTTACGAATTTCTTTCATAAATATTTATTTAATAAATGAATTATTTTAATTATGTAATGTAATAAATTATACTATTTATCCTTTAGAAATTTACATTTTTAGTTTTTAAATAAATATTTAAACGATTTTACTTTATAAACATTTTTTCTTTAATAGTTTTAATTCTTGTCATTATAAATTAAGATTAAGTAATAACATGGTAGTGACACTATTTGTTCTGTTATGAGTCAAACATAATAGTTATATGTAAAATATTGGATGAGTTGTTTTTTATTAACGTCTTTGATCAAACCAATTTTCATTGATAAAATTAGTAGAAAGGACAATGATTTGGCCAGAAAAAACTATATTTCACTGACTTAAACAATTCAACAAAATTATATGGTTTACAACGCGACATTTATTGATCTTTGAAAGGAACGTATATTTGGTAAAGCAATTCATGAGAAATAGTTATTCATTATTTATTTTAAATAAATTTGGAATAATAGATAATTGTTTTTAAAAGTTTATCAAGCCAGTACAGGGTTAAATAATTGAAATAAATATCTAAGAGAAACAAGGCTGTTTTTTTAAGCATGGTTGATTTAATCATTAAGAAAGTAACACTTTTTTCTTCATAGTTGACCTCTTGAAGAATTCATCAAACATGACGTGTATCTAAATTCTTTGACATGTAATCAATCAAAACACAATCACAGTGTGAAGTAACCAAATGCTTAGCACAACAAAAATTACTTTTCAGATTATACAAGAGTTTAAACAGTTATATCACCGTACAATTTTTCATATTACACAACACATGGCATGATCGAGCGGCTGATATAATTTTCATTCAAGATTAGTGTGGCGAGATCGAACGGCTTCAGGGCTCTCACCCAAGGCCTCACTCAACTTGTAAACAACCATCTCAAACAGAACAAACAGCGCCCCTTCGTACACACTTCCCATTGGAAGCAACGGTCGAGATTTCGCCTCCCCTGCTACGTCCGCATCGTCGGCCATGGTCTGAGCTGCCACGTAAGCGACAACGTTAGCGTGTTTCACGCACGACCCGGTCTCGGGCTGGGCCGTAAGGAGCAGCACCCTTCCGCCGTGGGAGCGCGCCACCGCGCAGAGGGCGTCGACGGTGGAGAAGCCACCGGGGCCGGCGGAGGCGATGAGGAGGTCGGCGGCGCCGATGGGGGGAGTGGTCATGTCGAAGATGAAGTGGGCCGAGAGGCCCAGGTGGAAGAGGCGCATGCAGAGGGCCTTGAGCATGAGGCCCTCGCGGCCTACCCCGTAAAGGAAAACGCGGCCGTTTCGAGAGGCAACGGAGGCGAGCTCGGTGACTAAAAGTTCCAGTGGGGAAGGGTACGGATGGGTGGGCTTTGAGAATATGGAAGCTATTTGGGTGCAGATTTCTGTGGCCATTGAAGCCACTTGGGAGATAGAACCCGAATTAGAAGCAGAAGCCATCACTCTTCACCCCCATGGGACTTATGCCTCTTTTGTATGGGTGTGCGTGTCAAACCATCCGTGCTCTATCCAAATCCGAGGGCCAGAAAAAAAATTGAAAATTCATAAAAAAATCTATCCTTTTTTAGTTAAAAAGTGAAAAATATTCAAAATTGGTTAATTAAAAATCAATGCAATTTGATCCATCTAAGCATGCAGCCTTAGTTACATAAATACCACGTTTGGAGCGTTTACATCTATGAAATGACCACTCGCATAATCTTTGGAGTTGCTTAGCCAAAAGGAAATCTATTTGGCATATTACATGAAAGTCTAAAATCTAAATGGAGCATGCAAGTTCAGATGAACATAGCGGGTGGAAAAAGAAAAGATATTTTACACACACAAGACACAATAATACAGCAAATCTTTCTGTTGTTTACGGCCCCTCATACACAAAGGCTAACGAAAGGTTTTTATTTGTCGGAGGCATTGATGAAAGACAAATCTTCAACCTCAATGTCAGCTCCTTCACGTACTACTGGTTGAAGAAGGTGAGTCATTTTCCCTCTTCCGCCTTGGTAAGCTCAGCGCTACCATCCTCGTCACTTCCATCCTCAATAGAAGCCTTCTGCTGTAGCTCTTTGACTTTGAGAAATTCATCATAGTGGGCCTTTCGCTGCTCTTTAAAACTCAAACTTTTATCTGTTTTAAGAATAAAATAAACTAGGTCAGATTAGAATAACTAATCTACCAGTACAAAAGATTACTCAGATTACTCCAGACTCTTGGTCCCAGGATGCAGAATGGAAAAAATTGCCCATGATCTGTCCCAAGTCCTAACTTAGAATCAACTTGCTTAATATTTACTAAACTCACTGTACTGTACAGGCATTTCTGTAGCTGTCTTACACAAATTTAAATTAAGAAAAATAATCTTTTGAAAACTATAACCCATTTTTAAGGATATTATAATCATTATAGAAACAAAATTTTGTATTTACGAAAAATAAAAGAAAAATAAAGGGTAAAATAATAGTTATGAAGTAGTTGTAAAAATTTGTTGGAATCTAACACCAGGTAAGGTCGGTCAGCTACATGAATTATACAACACCATCAGCTTGGTTAAGAACAAAATTTTGACGGATGTTGTTTACATCTCTCAAAAGATATAAAATATGGCTATTAAAAAGTGATCACTGACACAAATTCTCATGAATAAGTGCGAGATCTGCAGTAATGATCAATGTTATAAACGCCAAATGACTATCTATCATTACCTTCATCGTCTTCAGTTTCTTGTGCCTCATCCTCAGATGATGTCCACCCATCAGATTGTCTAGTTCCTTTTCTGCTACAAAGCGCAGTATTGAAAGCATTTTCTTCAGAATTGGCATTGTGATTTTCATCTTCAATACATTCGTCAAAGCCTCCTCGAACAGGGGATGGAGAACCTAAAAGATTATTCATATGTAAAGTAGCCCCCACATAATAGAGCTAAAGTGTATACTTGAGAACAAACTACAAACAAGGATCTTCAACACACTCCATAACAGAATTGCATTAAACAATTAGTGTTAACATTTCAAAACCAAATCAAGTGGAAGACAAACTAAAGATTATAATACTCACTTACCAGAAGACTAAAAGCAATAGTAGAGTTGAGTTGAAGATAATAAAGTATCTCCCGTTTCCTGCTAAAATTATTTCTACGAGAAAGGCTAGCTACACATTTTCAAAAACAAGTTTTTGTACACATTTTTTGTTACTGGTAGAAAAATGTTGTAAATCACAAAGTTTCGAGTCACACTTCTTGTTTAATTGTATTCATTCGTGATTTCCAACTTTTTAAGAAATTTCAACTGTAAGTGTTGCTAGCACTTAGGTATTTATTCGTGTGTTGCTAGCACTCTGTGTCTATAGAAAGCCCCATCCATACATACTTATTCTGATATGTGCAATATAGTTACAAGGATGCAATAAAGTGGTCTTCTTTACATACTTTCATCATCAATCATAGGATGATACGGAGTCTTAGGTTCAGTAATTTTTTGCCTCACGGGTTTGTTTGCTTCAATTTCTCCAATATTAGCCTCATTCCATCTTACACGTCCCCTGCAATGCGAAAACAAAGAGAAGACACGTAATATTAATTTTCTCTTCCGAAATCTTATAAGCACACTAATATAAACCAGACTGCTAGCATTACTTCATTTTGGCAGATGGAAGAGCCCTTCGAACATCAAAGGTATGAAAAACTATCCTCAGGTGTGGCTTGGTTAACTGGTCAAAGAAACAAGTTTATGTGGTAAGTCCTTGAGCTTTCAAAACAAATTAAAGAAAGAAAAAATCAGGAACGATGAAGGAAAGAGCAAAATCTTTGATGAAACAACATTCAAAACAAGTAAAAGAATGACAATGTAGTTATAAGTATATACATTAATTGAGTATTTGACCAAGAAGCAAATGGAATGGAACACAAGAGAAAACCAAGATTTCAAATAAAAATAACCAGACCATATCAACTAAAATTTATATAATTTCTGTTGGTGCATACATACATAATAACATGGACAATCACTTAAATAGAAGGCAGCACAAATGTATGTGAAGAGAAACCACACAAAGTTCATCAAATACATTATAAATAAGAAAAAAGAACAAAGGAAATTAGACAAACAAATTATTTCACAGAAAGAATTAGTAAATAATGCAACCATGTCTTCAACTAATAAGGTTTTACTTTGCAGCCGTAATAATTAAAAAATGTACTAAGTTTGAATTGATGCAAAAGGATGAAAGCGACAAGTTTTCAATTCCATTCAATCACCCCATCCCTCCGTCCCCAAACTTTGGGACATAGGATGGAATGGGATGAAACCAACTTAATATTCACTAATATATCCCTCCTAATGAAATGAAGACATTTAGAGTTCACTTGGGAAAAAGTTAAATGGAAAGTAACCCATGTTAATCTCAATCTAACTCTTCTGTTCCTCCCAATCTGGTACCTGAGGAGGAAATGCAAAGTGATGCCTTTTAGGCTTTGAAATCTATACGCAATGTTAACCATTTGATGGTAATACACATTTGCATGAACTTAAAAGTCAACTGTAATCAATGTCCCACACGAATCTGAAACTTCAAATTACCATCAATTAGTGGTATGTTGCAACTACAAAAAGAAAATCCAAAACTTTGATCTCTAACAAAGTTTCCCAAATCTGCGATACACATTTCAAAATCTTTCAAAAGTAAGAGATTCAACCAAAGGAAACATTAGACATCATATCCCACGCTTACGAAAAGAAGGGAGACAAAGGGAAGACCACCAGAAAGAAAGGGCAACTTCATTACACAATTAGAAATTCAAAAAAACTGAATTGAACATTAGAACGAGGCTCCAATCTGGGAACTATAGCCGTTCAAGCATGCAAAAAAACTGCAATTTCCATTTACTAAATCCAAAAGCATGATTGCAGAGAACTTCATAAGCAAATAGAAAAAGCAACATTTCATTCTAGAGAGTATGTTATTAATCACCAATGAGCGTGTTTGACAGTTGACTGAGTCCTCTTTGAGGGGAAAGGAAGGTATACATAAATCAAATGAAAAAAATGAAGATCCATAGCGATAAGAAAACCTTTGATAAATTTGACAGTCAAATTGAAAGCGTGGAAGTTTAGCACTCCCACCGTCAAAATTGAGAGAGCCAAAAAGTGATGTTCCCTCTTTCTCGCTACAGGGATTGAAAATTTAAAATGGAAGGGAGAAAAACATGAGAGAGAGAAAAAGAGAGCTTTGTACCTTGAAATGAATTGCGGTGTTCAGCGGGTGGGAGAAGTTACAAACCTAATTAAAGAATAAAACTGTTTTAAAAAATAAAATAATAAAAATAGACTCAGTGTTTCTTGTGTTTATCCATAAAATAAGAAAAAAAAAACAATTGAAAAAACAGTTATAAGAAATATAAAAAATATATTTATAAAAATAGTTATGATTTTTTTTAAATAACAATTATCAATAATTTCCTCATTTAGTTTATACAAATTATTTATCTATTTTATCCTTAACTATATTTTCGAATTACAATATAAAATTTACAGAATTACCAATTAAAAAAATATTATATTATAGGGGAAAAAAGGTTAATCATTCTTACTCCGAAGAGACTCTCCCTGTAAAGAAACAAAAATTAACTACTCATAAGTATACCTAGAATAACAAACTCTCCTGTTTAATATACACAGGTAGTTTTCCTAATTTATTCTTAATAATAATTTTAAATTTATAAAATTACCAATTAAACAAAATATAGTGAAAAAAAGGAAATTTATTATTTATTACAAGATAGATTCAATACAATATACAAAAATAATATACTTAATTATTTTATTTTCATGTAACAAACAAAATTACATAAAATATATATATATATATATATATATATATATTTATTTATTTATTTATAAAAACAATATAAGAGTGTGATAAAAAAAAAAATACGGCCACATATTCACCATTGCCTCTGTGTTACCACCAATAGAAGAGGAAATAGATGTGATAAGTGATTTATAATAGGGGAATATAAATTAAGAAAAGAAGTCGTGTGCTGAAGTATATTTTTCTTCCAAATTATTGTTATAGATTATTGTTGGATAATGTATTTATTTTTTGTGGTACATTTTTGGCTCTAACATAATCAACATTTAAATGTTACATCTACAAAAAAAGAATTGCATTTGCTTAGTAGCAATAATCTGTATACAAGCTTTTGCATAATATTTTTACGAAAATAAATTAATTTCTCCATAACTTATATTATTTTATATAACTTAAAAATTTTAAGAAATAGAAAACTTATATAAAATTTCTCCAAATCAACTTGTGTATAAACTAATTATAGTACAGGAGAAATTCACAGTTTTAGAGATTGAAATAAACTGATTTAGAAAATTCTGTAATAAACCGTTTTAGAAAGTTTTATACATAAATTAATAATAGATGTAGAATGTATTATTCCACATTTGAGGAGTAATCAATATGGAATATACATTACATCGGTTATCCTTATCGATAATATAGAATGTTTTGCTTTTTCGTTGTTCTTTTAAGTGTTTCTTTTTTCTTGAACATAACAAAACAAATCAATTAGACAATGTATCAAATATAAATTCATCTCGTTCAAAACTTTAGTAAAACTAAACATACTATAAAATAAGCATTCATCTCATTTAAAATAATATTAAAAGTATAACCATACAATAAGTCTCAAAACCATTATTAAATTTTAACTTAATAAAGTTTTTTCTCTTAGAGTTAATTTTCTAAATGTAACACAAAGAATTAAAAAAAACTATAATCTCACAAAAAAAAATGGAGGAATATTACAAAGATCAATATTATCATATAAATGAGTGATGGAATTGTAAGAAAACATATATGGTGTTGCGAGAATATTTTTTATCGACAATACATTAATTAAATAAAGCGGGACATTTAGGAATATTCTGATTATTGTAAAAAAACATAGCCTAATACATATTTGTTCAACACCCTCTCATCTACCAACCTAAAATTACAATGTTCTTTATCACTCAACTGTTTTTAGTTCACAAATCACAGATTGACAATTATATAGATCATTGATCACTAATTAGCCAAGTGCATTAAATTGTTTTGGCTAATATTGTACCTCCACAGTTTAATACTTTCAACCATTTATATACATACATATATATATATATATATATATATATATATATATATATATTTTTATATTATAATATAATAAATAATTAAACATACTAAATAATAAATAAAA
>Ga0209489_100852_pt1 | contig 60957 bp, 19 predicted proteins | sample SiratrowhiteBW_FD_187527 | JGI IMG/M metagenome (GOLD analysis project Ga0209489, IMG submission 187527) | Root nodule microbial communities of legume samples collected from California, USA - Siratro white BW (SPAdes) (version 2) | ecosystem: Host-associated > Plants > Roots > Nodule | place... | reverse complement strand
CTAAACTTTCCCTATTTACTCCACTATCCAATTCTCTTTCCCTTCCTCTCTTTCCAACCCTATATTTATAACAACTTAGTTTCACCTCTAATTAACTCCCTTATTTAATGACTTTTATTTTTTTTTCTTTTCCTATTCTTCCTCTGAAACGTAAATTTGAAAGGATCTGACAAATCGGGTATGTAACATTCAGTTATATATATAATTCATTGATTATATATATATATATATTATAATAATTAATTATAAAAAAGTTAATTTTATAATTTTTTACTTTTATAATTTTATTTTTAGTTTAAAAATATTTTTAAGTATTTTACTTTTATAATTATTTTAATTTTATTTATTATTTTATAAGTTAAAAATGCAACTTTCGTTATCAATCCACCTTCACGAGTGAAGAATGTTTTGAGAGAATTATTTTTTTCACTTTTTGTAAAATTCGTTCTTGTTTTTTCAATTTTACTTGCTTTTCTCTTTTAAAAAATTTCTATTGTTGGAAATAAACATACTCTTAAAGACAAACAATGATGAGTAATTGTTGTAACATTTGTTTTTCTAAAAGATTGCTTTCCAAATATTCATTAAGAGTGTGCTTGGAAGGAACATTCTTTCAATGCAAGAATAAAGGAATATTTCGAAAAGCATTTCTTTTTCAAACTTTTAACAACAATGCCAAACACCCAATACTAAAACACCAACAATAAATTAGTTAATGTTTGTGGTCCTATAATATTAGTTTATATATTTTATTTTACAGAATTACATATGCTTTTAGAATTATTTCATTTTAGAAACTAGATTTTAGTTTTTTAATTATTTACACAATTAAATGTATAAAATAATAAACTATTTTAATTTATGTCACCATTAATTTTAAACATTTCTTACTTATTTTATAGGACCACAAGCATTACCTAAACGCCTAAACGTTGTGAGGAAGGATGAATCCTCAAATTAGCAAACACAATGATAATCGATTTAGAAATATTTCTTACTCTTAGTTTTTCCATCTTCTATACTTAGCGCATTCATTTTGTATCCGAAGAACGGATATTCCTTGTAAAAGTAAGACTGTGTGAGTGACGAACTACGTTAAAGACTATGTAAAGCATTGTAACGTAACTCCAACTTAACACAAGGAAACTAAATGAGTTTGCAAAAGCTGTGATTTTCACTATATATCATTGATGTGCCGGCCCAAAGAAGCTATAAATCCAGCACATCTAATTCATTCAAATGCAACGCAAACTAGCTAATTAACCAGCAAATTAATGAAGCTTAACACCATAACAACTATGGCAAAGCTTACCCTATTCGTGTTGTGCATGGTTAGTGCAGTGGCTATGGCCTCTGCTCAAAGTGCCGTTGTGGAGTCTACGTATCATTTATACCAACCTGAGCAGCATAACTGGGATTTGCTCGCCGTGAGTGCGTATTGCGCCACTTGGGATGCGAACCAGCCCTTATCATGGCGAAGCAAATATGGATGGACAGCATTCTGTGGACCTGTGGGGCCTCAAGGCCAAGCTTCTTGTGGCAAGTGCTTGAGGGTACGTACGATTATGTTATGCTTTGCACCACTCCCTCAATATTATTCTTGCTAAACAAATTAATTAAGCAACCTCCTTAACATGCATACTTTTTGGCATTTGATTGATGGGGTTGTATTGTAGGTCACAAACACTCGAACAGGAGATGAGCAAATAGCCAGAATTGTGGATCAATGCCAAAATGGGGGTCTGGACTTGGACGTTAGTGTGTTCCAAAGACTTGACTCCGACGGAAATGGGAATGCTCAAGGCCATCTTGTCATCCACTATGAATTTCTGGACTGTGGTGACTAAAAATGTCTTTGTAATTGAGCAGAAGGGATAGCAGATTCAAAAGGATTGATTCTTATTACATTTAATTACAGAAGTACAAGCATAATAAATAATTATTTATTACCCATTGGGTGCATGTTGGAAGAAAAAATGTTGTGTATTTGTTGCTTTCTTCAGTTTCATTTTTTCACAATAAAAGTCTCAGTTGATTTTGCTAAAGTGTTTTCTTTTATTTTTCCTTTTTTGAGTGATATCAAAGTTGCATTACAGTTGATGCATGGATTTGGTTTGATATCGTTAGTTAACTTTAACATGCAAAATTCAAATATTTTTATTTTAGAAAATGTATACTGTAATGTATTTTAGGACCGGATTTCAACTTGTACAGATTTTTGTGTGACTATGGTATTAAAAAAAAAAGGGTCAGATTTAATGCGAGGTCGCAATAATTTTGATTCATTAATAATATATAAAAATTAAAGTGTATATTTATGAGTTACTTCACAGACTCCAACACAGACAGAAGTGTGAGGCGGCGAGAACTTAAAAATGGTGTTATTCGTTGGATGTCCCAACCATTTTTATTTTGTCCGTATATATATTTAGACAGACCAATGATGCATGATGATTCTGACCCATGTTGTTCCGGTATGATTCTGATCTTATCATTAAGACCCTTTCTTTGTTTTTTCTAATCAATTTGTGTTGTTGCCACGAATGATTTATACTAAATAAAAGATGATACCATTTAGAAACAGACAACAGACCAAATTGGCCTCTTTTTGTTGTTTGTTTTTTCTTTTTATCAGTCCCCATTCAGCCATGTTCCTAAATAACGTGGTTGGATAAAACGATAAGTTGAGGAGTGGAACAGCGGTTCTTTCTTTCACGTACATTAATTACTTGAAAATAATTTTGGAAAATATTATAATTATATATATATTCAATGATTTGGAAAATATACTTTTAATTATTTTTAATAAATATTAATTAGTTATTATTGGAAGAAGTATGCATGTACATATAAATAGTAAAAAGTGCTACAACAAATCAAATGTGATTGTGTTATTTTACTGTGTAATATTCAATAAAAAATTGAGATTTTTTTAACAAATATTGGATAAGTGTTTTGTTTGTGTTTTAAAAGTTTTTTTTCCTAAAAGAATGAAGGTGGCTGGATGGATTAGCTGCATCTGCACCTTCTATTGTGAGTGCATTAATTGGTTGGAGAATTACTTGACAACCACATTTTTGCATATTGAGTCTGTATCTTTCAATACAAGGGTTAATACATGTTCAAAGAATTAAAACCACAATTTTTGTATTATACAAAGAAAAATAATATTATAATTATTTACAATTTTTTAATGTACCATTGTATATATTTTACAAAAATAAATATTGCTGATTCCCATTAACTGCTTACTATATATTGAAACTCTCACATTTTTATACCAATCCATCTTCTTACAATTTTTCAGTGGGTTGAGTGCAAAATAAAGGTTAAAATATAATCAATGTCATAAATTTCAATAATTAAGTAAAAAAATATTATTTAAAGTAAAAAAAGATGATTTAAAATGAAACAAATAGTCCTTCAAAGTTCAAAGAGTAATCCAAATGCCTTGAGCTGATAGCATAATGTGACAGATCTAAATGTTATCTATATTTAGTTACGCCATTTAATAACTTTATATAAAATATGAAAAATTAATTAATTATGTTGTTAAAGTAACTGATATTATATTTTTGATTATCTATTTCAAACTTTGCTTAATTTAGACATTTGTTTATGTATATGCTCTATAACAATAGACATATATCTACATTTTGAATCATTGATTAAAATAAATTAGTTTATATTAATTATAATTTTATTTGCATGAAAGTTTTATATTAATTATTTTATAAAAAAATCTAACAGTTTAGATTGATTGATTTCATATTATATAAAAATTTATGAAGTGATGTAAGTGAAAAGTTTAAGATTTGATCTCAACTAACTTTATTCAATACATATTTCTGATACAATAAAGGGTATTGAAAAGATTTATTTATTTCTCTGATAAATGAAGTTAGTCTAATAACATTACACTCTTTTATTAAAGAATTTAGTTGAATTGATTGAAAGTGTTATTGTAAATCTCTCACTATCCAAGTTGAACCCTTTTTAATTAAAAACATTACACCTTTTTATAGTAAACTTTTGTCATACCTAAGAAAATAAAAGGACAAGTTTTACCATTCTTAGCAGTTATTAATTTGTTAAAAGTAAATAGATAATTATTTTTAGTACTTTAGATTAGTTTAACTTAGATTGTATATAGTTTTGATCTCTTGAATCTTACCAGTTTAGTTCTGCTTTTATAATTTGGACTGTGTAGTCTTACCAATATTTTTCTTCTTGTTAAGATATTAATTTTTTTCATTTTTTTTCTTACTTTTAGACTAGTTACCAGACAGTGAGTGACTATTATTTTTCTTATGTTTATATCTTTCTACAGATTATACTCTCACATGAAATCTTTTGGATTCCATGAAATTTTTAAAGTTTCCTAACTTTAAAACTAATTCTTAATTCAAATTCATGGCAAACATTGAAATATATTTTGATGAAATTATTGAAGTGCTTTAAGTCAGATGCAATAAATTAAATTTAATTGGTCATTTGATCTTTAAACTTTCTAAAAGAATCCTACACATAGTCTTTAATCACTTTTAGTTATTATACGTATGATATTAATATTTTTTTAATCATGATATTAATATTTTTTTAATCCATAGAAGGAGGACAAAAACAAAATAAATTTCATATAAGTAAGGACTAGAATATGTTAAAGTATATAAATTAAAAGATATTTTTTAATCATAAGAACTAAATGAACAGTTAAGCTGATGAATTAAATGATAGAATCAAACTTATTTAATTTTTAAAATAAAGATATATAATTGGTTGATAATATTTTGAAACCAGAAAATACAATAATTTAATTTAAAAAAACTAAAATATAATTAAGTAAATAAATAAATAAATTCTTTAACTTTATGGATGAAATAGGTTTAAATTGTTCCACAACCACCTAACATAGCTGGAGCCAAACTATGTCAGACTTTTTTTTATATTAAATTAAACCAAAGTTTATAAAAATAATATTTAATTTAGAATACCATATTTGAATAATTTAAAAGCATTTTGAGATGATGATAAGTCAATGTATTTAATTTTTTATAAGTTTTATTATCGTGTTAAATAACTTTAAAACATTAAAATTATATATATATATATATATATATATATATATATATATATAATATTAAACATTAAACCTATTAACCTGCGTGTAGAGCTGTGCTAATATTATAATTTTATTAAATAATAAATCGGCGTCTTAATTGAAAGACTTAAAATAAAATTAACGAACTTTCTAATAAGTAACCATGACAGTTAGGTTGGATTTTTAAAACATGTTAATATATAAAATAAAGGTTTATTTAACTTATATAAACGTAGTCTATCTATAAATACACACGCAGCATATTTTGAATATAAAATATTTTATAATCTATCTAGCTTATTACTATATTATTTTTATCTGGAGACACAATAATCTATCCCAAAAGATAAATATGAAATAACTTGTATTAATAAATTAACAACGTAATAATTTTGAGTTTTCATATTTTTAAGCAAAGGATAATTACTATAGTAAATCTTCCTCCATTCAACTTATTTTATGTTCCTACTAGGTAAACGCTAATTGGAATAAACCATAAATAACTAACTAATGCTAGTGATTTATTATTTAGTGCATAGCCCTCACAAGAGATTGATTTTTAGGCATCAATGTTTGTACCAAATTTGAAGCCTTCCAACCTGTATATTTTCTTTTATCAAATGACAACCTATATATTTAACATTCCCTGCTTCAAGGACACCTTATATGTTAAATGCAATTGTGAAAAACAAAATTAGAGGCAATGTTAATCAACTAGGATTCAGCGGTAAAATTTAATTTTGTTTACAGTAATTTAATACGACGAGGAAAGTCACACACATTGTCTGAACTGGGATAAATAATAAGTTTTGTAGGTATGTGTGTTTGGGTGGTGTTAGTAACAGAATATTTTTGCTATTTTGGGGGAAAGGAAAGAGTAACTATAAAGTATAAAGGGAGAAGATAGAATGAAAAAAATAAGGAGGTTGGGATAAACAGTTAAGGAACAGTGAGACATAATATTACCAAAGTAAACAGTAATAATCTGGGAGAGTTGAAGTCAAATATGTGAATGACACACAAACACACCCACGACACAAGAAGGGTTGGTTTGTTAGTAGTGTGTGTATGGCGTGTGTATTGTTTTGCTTCTCCTTCTCTTTCTCTTCATGCTCTCTTTTCTTTGTCCCGGTCTAACACCAACAGCATCCAAACCCAACAACGACAACAACATTGGACGGTGCCCGGTTCATCTTTACGTAGTTTTTCTGCCAACAATCGAACCCCATCTGGGGTTTTGGCCCCAAAAGCCGCCACTTGAATTTCCTGCCCAGATCCATATCGGTTCTACGTCCAATCCAACAGGGTCAAAACCACCGTGGTGTGGTTTGGTTTACTTGGCAGGTTTGGAATGCAAAGTTAATTAATTTATTTGTTACCGTAGCGATGGTGTCGAGCCAGGTAGTGAAAGTGAAGAGAGACACGCTACGACCATGCATGACATGCCCTCTCTGCCATAACTTCTACAAAGATGCCACCACCATCTCTCTCTGCCTTCACACCTGTTCGTCTCTCTTGCCCTTTGATTTCTGTGCTCTTTTGATTTCTATGCTGCTCCTGAATTTTTTGTTTTCAGATTTTGACGTTGCTCAAGTTTACCTACCCCGCTATCTGTAATGCATTGCTCTTTGTTTAATCCCTCTGGGTTTTTGCTCATGCTTGTCCTTGTTCTCTAATTTATATCCAATTGTCTGGATTTTCATGATTTGGGTTTTCAATGCGCTTGCTTGATACTTGTGATTGGTGATTTCCGTGTGATCTGGTTTCCTACGAAACTTTCGTCTTAGATTACTGTTATTGCGTTAAGAGAACGATAAATAATTGTTTTGTTGCTTTGGTCGAGCAGTAAGATTGACATGATAGCTGGTCTTAGACGGTTAACTTTTCTGTATGTGCTTTACTGGTTGTTGGGATTTCTTTTATTTCACGGGTAAGGAATGGAATTGTCCTAATTGTGTTTTGAGGTGGCGTACTGTTGTGAAGTTTTGTGAGGATACGACGGACTTTCATGATATGTTTGTTTGGTAATTGGGCAACGTGTGATGGACTTTTATGACACACTTACATCTTCTTACTTTACATGTTTTGAGTTCATTGTGGACTCTTGCAAGGATCTTCTATGTAATTCACTGAAGTATAATTCGAACATCAGTTTGCAGGAAGTGCATATATGATAAACTATCGGATGAGGAGATGGATTGCTGTCCTGTGTGCAACATTGATTTAGGCTGCCTTCCCGTGGAAAAGCTCAGGTCAGTTGGTCTTTGTTTGCCAACTTAATGTTTCACTTTGTGCAATTTATGATTTCTTTTGAACTGGACTGAACTAACTTTCTGCTGGAATTTCTCGTTGGGGATGCATTATGTCTGTTAACTCTGTTTATTCTGTTTGTTCTTCTCTCCTCATGATCAATCTCTACCCTTTTCTTTCTTGGTATAAAACCTATTTATCTGGTGTGAACAAATGAAGGTGTGTTGCAAAATTTCATCACTAAACTTATTCTCTTTCTTTAAGTAGGATTTATACTTTTATCTTCCCTACTTAGAAATGTTAATCACATATATATAAGTTGCATCTGTCTTGAATTTTGTCTCAGATAATTGTTTAACTGTTGACCTAAAGAATTCAGATAAGAATTCTGTATGATAAAAATAGTATATTGTAGAAGGCACCCTTCTTCCTAAAGTCTAAAGACTGCCAATAGTTTAACATTTCAACCGAGATTGAATCTTATATGTGAATTTCATTTGCAGCTTGTGATTTTTGGTGAAGACTGATATTTTGATATAATGGATATATTCAATATGAAACTCAGAGTGACGTTTTTCCCATGTTCAAGCATTTTAGATTTTAATGAGTTATTCTTAGAGGCTGCATGAATAAATTATTTTTGTGGATTTATAAAAAAAAAATGCAGTTTAGTAAATTTGTTGGAAGTCTGCAAAATAATCAACGATTCCTATTGATTATATGCAGGCCAGACAATAATTTGCAAGATATAAGGGCCAAAATTTTCCCGTTCAGAAGAAAAAAGATCAAGGCCCAGGAACCTTTGTCTTCAATATCTTTGCCAACTAAAAGGAAAGAAAGATCACTTTCATCATTGGTAGTCAGTGCTCCCAAAGTTTCAATGCAACCCGGCTTTACAGGAAAGAGAACTAAAACCAGTACAAGAAAGGCTGCTGCTTTACGTGGATGCAGTTTTCTTCTTGAAGAATCCATAAAGAAGGAAGAAACAAATGGTGAAGATAATACGGTAAGCTCAATTATACTGTATTCGTCAAATGACTTTTGAAAATGTAAGTCAGATGCGGGTTGTTGGGGCAACAGGACTTGGTGTTAATTTTTCTATTTGTGTTTTGGACTTTTTATGGTTTTTATGTTGCATTAATTAAGCCTCAATTTTAAGTGATAATGGTTATGTAAGTCATGCACAGTGTGATAATGGTTATGTAAGTCATGCAAACGGTGATAATGGTCGTGTATGATCATTTGTTCTTTATATGGTTGTAGGATTCTTACATGGCTGAGCCTTCTAAAAGGCATAAGCCTAGTGAAGATAAAGAGAACAGTGTGGAACATGCAGAAGGGAAGGTTGATCTATGGACACCACTGAACTGTCTTGTTGAAGCTGCCAACAGAACAAAGTCCTCTAGGTCAAATTCACAAGCAACTCTTCTTGCCAAATTAGAGTCCCCAGTTACTCCTCATGGTGGACAAAATGTACCTGAAATTACAACCAAAACGGACCTACCTGCTTCTGTCCAGAGTGAACTAAACATTCCAAAGTTCAAAAATAAGGATACTGGACATAAAACGATATTTGAGGATGAGAAGGATGCAAACAGCTTGCCTTCAGGACCAGTGAAGAGAAGAAGGTTGCGTCCTGCTGGTCAGAAAAAGGTTGCAGCATCTGAAATGTCTGCCTCATCCCCAGCTCCACTAAATGCAACAGGGAGCAAGTGCAACAACAGAAAAAACAGTCCTATTTGGTTTTCATTAGTTGCTTCAGAGGACCAGTAAGTATTTTTATATACAACAATCATATTACTTACACAATGTTTAGCTTCTGTGGTCATTAAAGAATTGATGTTATTATTCAGGAAAGGAGATGTTCCCTTGCCACAGATCTCAGCATGTTATTTAAGAATACAGTAATTCTTCTGATCTCATTGTCATTCTGTTTGTCTAATTATTTTATTTATCTATTTAGAATTTAAAGTTTTTCTTTGGCTATGACTATGACTTTGGCATGTGAATTGAATAGAATATAACTTCTTCTCATTTTGGTGTCAAAATTAAGCTAACAAAGAATAATAAGATATGAAAAAAGTGCGTTTGTTTATATACGCTCTATCATGAGTTCACAAACTTTTAGGATTATATTGGAACCCAAGAGAAAAATATGTTACTGCATTCAAAGATATGACTGACAGATGTTCAGGCAAACACTTCCATCTTGTATTCTAAGAAAGTTCAGGGTGCAAATAGTAAAAAATTAATCTTCCAAGTTTTATAACTTAGTTTTAGACTTATTTCCTTAGAACAACCATAGATTCAAAAATCAGCAAATTAGTCATCATTGTCTTACACTTTGTTTGGTTTCACTCCCCACAGGCTAGCGCACATAAGGGACTCGGAAATCTAAAGCTAATCTGTATAGCTTCTCCTTTTTTGTGGGAATTAAGCGTGACTCTTTTGTGATGCAAAACCAAACAAGCTATAAGTCATATGTCGATTTCATTTAGCTAGCACTGTGCTATTCTAGGTAGCAGATGCACAGATTGGTGATTATTGTCTGAAACACAGTTTTAGCTAAGGGAAACTTAACTTCCATTTTTAATAATTTGAAAGGAGTTGACTTTTCTGGCTTTCATTGTATTGTTGCTTTACCCTTTTCTCTTTCTCTCCTAATTTTCTTAAATATATTCCCTTTCTTATGATAAGGATTATTCGTGATGATTATGTAATTCTTTATTTCTGACCTCATCACAGGGATGGTACTGTGCCCGTCTCGTTTATTCAAAAGTACCTTGTGAAGAAACTTAATCTTTCCAGTGAAGCAGAGGTGAGTAAATTATAATCACTATCTAAGAAGGAATTGCTGGCAACGTTCTCTCTCTCTTCCTTTTTTTTTCTCTAATTAATTTTGGTTTAAGGATGTAATTATACTAAAAGTTTGTGGTCCTGAATAATTTGCCCAATAAGGTGTGTCTGGAGAAATTATAGGAAACCAAGAACACAGCTCTGCCCTTGTTGGCATTGGCTGAGGCTATTACAAGAATAGTACAACTATGAATATGGGCTGTCTGAGAATTTTACTAAACTTTGTATTTTCTAGATAATAGAAAACAGTAAATATTACAAATGCACAACTGCTGACACGAGCCCATGCACCCACCGAATTTGTTATGTAGAGAGAGTGAATCTATTGGAAACAAATGTCTTAGGTTGAAGCTACCAAGTAGGCACTAAGAACTGAATTGACATTGAAGATACTGAAAATAGAACAATACCTGAATTTTGGCATATATTGGTCTGAAATTTTGTTGTCTCCGATGCATCCCTGTTCCCAAGGTCCAATGGATATTTAATAGTTGCATCAGATATAGCTATAGATAGATAGACCACATTATAATGAGCAGATCTATGTGAATATAATAACCCTATGATTTGCATGTTATGAACCTTCAGGTGGAAATAATGTGCCGGGGTCAGCCAGTGCTCCCATCATTACAACTGCATAATTTAGTGGATCTATGGTTCCGGACAGCCTCAACCTCAAAGAGGATACCAGCATCAGTGGGGTCCTCAGCCAAAGATTTTGTCATGGTTTTATCGTACTGTCGAAAGGCCTTGCCCCCGTGAGCATGTTCCCTGTTCTATCTATGTATATCATACATCATTTTCCCCCGTTACTTTACATACACATTCAACTGTTCTCATACCATTCTCACCGATATTACTGCCTAGAGATTTGTTCATTTTGACGAGGAATCTGTAAGATTTTGTTTTGCTCCTGACTGGGTATGTGCACCCACCAATTTTATTACTTCTGTTTCATTTGCTGTTATTATTTGGATCATCCAAAACGTTTAATGTTTCTGTTTTATCAAATGAGAGTGGTTATAAGTCAGAACAATATGTTACTCCAACCTAACTTCAACTGTGTCAGCTGAATTTTTATACTTTTGAATGCGAACAATATTTAGTGTTTTTAATATTATTGCTTTTAAGTTCTATGATTCTCTGGAATGGGAAGAACTGTGAGTAATAGTAAAATGGAAAATAAGTAATACAAATATAAAAATTGCAGCGGGTTTGTATTTTTTTTAAGTGCTTAATCAATAAATAAGGATATTTATGTTTTTTTTATGTGGTTTTGTCTAATGTGCTTATTTTAATGATATGATTTTTTCCTCATTTTAACAAACAATTTCTTTACATAAGTGATATTTTAAAAATTATTTATTTCAAATGCACTTATTTTATGTTTTTATGTTGAGTAAAATATGTTTTTGGTTTATTAAATTTTAGAAATTTTAATTTTTAGTCATTAAACAAATGTTTGGTTGATCTTGGTTTCAAAATCTGCGTTTGGCTGGTTTAGGGAAAAGGCGGTAGACACGTTTGGTTGGTTTAGGGAAAGGCTGTAGACGACAATAGATGAGGAAGAGTTTGTAGTGATTTGCGTCATTTGAAAGAGGTGATTTCAGTGAATTAGGAGGCGATAATTTGCAGATATCATATTGCGAAAATGAGTGCAGATGGAAAAAGATTTATCGTTGTCTAAAAACTAAATGACTAACTTATCCTTCTTCTCTTTTTCCCTCTCCACAGTTTATTTTGATGGTTGTAACACTTCATAAAAATCCATTATCTAAGAGCCAAATCAAGTTTAAATATTAAAATATTTTCATAAACAAAAGATAATCTAGTAGTCTTTCAAAATATAATTCTTCTTCATAAGATTTAAAATTAAAAGTTTACATATCCTTAAAATTCTTAAAATGTAACTAAATAAATATTCAATAATTATTTTAATATAACTTGAAGTATATTCTTTGTTGTGACAAATCCTTAAAATGTAACTAAATAAATATTCAATAATTATTTTAATATAACTTGAAGTATATTCTTTGTTGTGGCAACATCATATATTCTCATATCATAAATGATCATCACATATAAGAAAAAGAAAGACAACACAAACAATCACATAAGAAAGGTAAGCTAATTATTTAGAACATGCTCAAAATAAACATTCCAACATTTATAATTAAAAATTAAAGTTAGATTTCAACATTTCATAGACATTGACTCTACTTCCAGATGACTCGAGCATTGAATTAGACTCAGAGGTTAGTACTTATTAAATGACCCTTCTAAGTGTGAATCTACACAGTCTCCAACCAATCATAACATCATCTGATAGGATAAATCCATTATTTGTACTGACCAGCTCTTTCAAACTGTAGTTTTAGTTAAATGGACTTCCTTACTATATGGTATCCTTCATCTATGTGATTATAAGGTATCATTAAATAGTTAGGATACCTCATTCTTGATAAATCCTCAAACAATGCACATCCTATGTTATTCTTACTCAATATTTTTTTTCTTAAAAATACTAAGTCTAGAATGTTATTGTAGACCGTTATCAACACATTAAAATCACAGGTTACTACTCATACATGTTGTAATACAATGAAAAGATTGTCAGCATCAAGAAAAAAAAATGCATTAGAAACTCGTAGCAGTACTCTGCCTCACGTTCGACCCAAGGAGTAGCATCTGGCACCACTCAAACTCGAAAGCACCCTCTCAGGAATTGAGTCCGGCGCAGTTGTATAATTCAGAACATCTTGTGCTCACTCAATTCACCATCCAATTAATTTCTTACTCTTCTTATTTCACAATCATATACAATTTCAAATCATCATTTTTATTTAATTAGATTATCAGTAAGTTTCCTTAAAAAACTCATTACTCTCCAAAACAAGTCATAAACTCAATGTGGTAACTCATAATACTTAGATACTTTCAAAACTAATTCTAGATCACGGCTAATAAAATTGAGGCAAATACTATATTATTGTCTAATCACATTCAAGATTCCATTTTCTTAATAGTTACAGGTCATTTACCTATATACATATAGATGAATCAATCAACTCTCAAACCTTGAAATAAATCTGGATACGTTCATAATATCAACTTCTAATACTACCATCAAACTAAAACTACCAAAAAATCGATCCATGAATCAATTTCAATCATTTCACATTCAAAATCTATCTAAGTCTGTCAAATGAAAAAGTATACAATTTTCTCAAGCACATTCACTTTCATTTCTCAAATCTTAAGAAGTTAATTTGAACATAGAACCCGGTATCTATACAGACATGTCAATTTAGCTTATCTTACCTGTATAAGAGGAGAATCACCTATGAAAGACTCCAAACTACCGCTTGCAAATATAACTCAACCTGTAACATATAATTCTGATTAATGATCTGAATCTATCCTTAGGATCCAAAACCAATCAGGATAATTTTTTATGCTTCTAAGACTACGTGTAAGAAAGTACACGCGTATTTATTTTACGGAAACCCTAAACCAGAAAAAAAATTGATACTTACTTAAATTAAAATGATAATCTGCTAAGCTTGCTTTATCCTATATCAGGGGTCGGATGAGGGCTTTTGATCTTCAATTTAAAGCAAAAGGAAAATCAGATTTTTGAGAGAGAGAATAGGAAGAAATTGCAGGGTGGGTGTGGATAGTCATCAGAGATGGTTAGTCCTTGAGTTATATGGTGGAGCACATGGATGGTTTTGTGATAACTAGATCAGAAGAAGAAGGAAATCAAATCTGCGTTAAAATATAGTAAAATTTCAGCTTAAATGTTAGAGTGCTCTTGTAGCACATGAGAAGTATAGGGTTTAATTCTTTCCATCTTTAATTTTTATTTTTTGTTTCATTTATATTATATTAAAATAAATATAAATAATTATATAATATTAAGAATAATAATTATTTTTTTATTTTAAAATAGTTGTTAATATTTTAATTTCATCAACTAAAAAATAATAACTCATCAATCACACCTACTAAATTATTATATTTTATTTTCAATTAAATTTATAATTTTACAATTTTATCAATTAAAAAAATTAAAATATTAGTTATATTACTCACAAATTTTCACTTCAAATTTTATTATCTTTCTTTTTAATCCAAATAATCCAACAACCTTTTATGTCAATTATAAATTTGACATGATGATCATTATTTTTTTTTTACTTTGATTTTGTTTTTTTATTGTTTCATAAATTTATATTTTAATTGCTCTAAGATTTTTGTTGATTATTTTAGTCTGTCAACCAATATTTGATCGGTATTTTGTCCTTCGTTTTTAATCCTTTAACTCTTTTTTTTAAGTCTCTCTCATCAAGTATTATTTGTCTCTTAAATCTAATTTAATTTGAGAATCATATGACTAAATATTATTACATCAATGCATGTGGTGTGATTACAATATATTACATATTTTGTTGACATTCTTACAAACCGTGCCTTCATGAAAGTACATTTAAAAATAAGAAATGCAATTTATAATCCTTTCGAAATTCTCAATCTTTAAATCCTTCAAAACTCTAATTTGTGTTCAATAAAAAAGAAATTGAAAAAATTTATTCTTTTAGACTTTTGAACTCGAAAGAGTTTGTGAAAGTGCAAGACGAAAGAAGTGCCATGTTTATATGGGATGCATCATGTTGGACTGTATATGTGTAGTCTTAAGTGAATTCGTAGGTCAAAATTAATTTTATTTTTATAATTATTGTTATTATTATTATTATTATTATTGTTATTATTATTATTATTATTATTATTATTATTATTATTATAAAAAAATATTATAATAAATTCAATTTGATTGATTATTATTTTTAAATTGAGCTATATATTAATAAAATATTTATGATATAGTTAATTATTTATTTAAAATATATATAAATAAAATATTTATTAATATAATGGATTATTGCAAAATCATAATACAAATGACTAAAAATAAAATTTATAAAGAAAAATTAACATGTAGTGGTGACATTTAAGTCCACCTATCCCAATTTAAAATATTAACTAATAAAAAGTTCAGACAGTTAAATATTTTAGAGACTAAAAATTATTTTTTAAATGAAAATAATTAAAAACATATTTAATATTTTTTTCAATCAAGATGACATTACTACAAGATTGAATGATGATATTAAATTTGAACAATATATCAAATTTAAATTCTTTCCTTCTCTGTATTTGGTTAGTGAATAAGGGCAATTACTCCCTTAAAGTTTTTAAAACTTTATCTTAAGTGATCATAAATAAATTATTAAATATTTTGCTAAATTAGGTTGGGAAGGCAATATTAATGAATTATCAAAATAAATTATTCTTCACTCCAGAAGGACCAGTTCTCATTACTTAGTATTACATAAGAGAAAAAAAAAGAAAAAAAAATCACTTTTATAATTTTTTAACTTCTCAAAGACTCTGATCATTTTAATTGCCCAATAACTTTTAAAATAAGATTTTTAGAGTTCATGTTCCAAACCAAAGTGATCTCGAAGTGATCTCTTCACCCTGACGCTTATAAATCAATCTTAAAAATATGCAAATTGAAATTTCAAAGTATATCTATGATTAATTTAATTTTAAAAAAAATCTTTTAAGTTAACCTACTTCAAATCAATAATAAATATAGTTTTGTTATTATTTTAGTTTGTAAGTGTTTTCAGATTTTTTACTTTAAGTGTTTTTCCTAGAGTTTATAAAGAAAAGAAAAAATTGCTGTTTCATATATAAATAAGTATTTTAAAACAAAATAAAATAAAAATGATTCGTTTTCTCACTCCTCTTCGTTACCAAATCCTATTAAAATAAGGAGAAGGAGACATCAACCTGGTATCTGTGCGGATCCAAAACCCTAATTTGAATTGGAATCACAAAATGCAGCAGGTAATGGAAAACCGTGATAACCCTTGAGATTGCACTTTGTTTTTTCTACGGATTCATGTAAAATCTGATCATTTTATTTTATTTTTATCGGAAAAGGGAGGAGGATCTGAGACAGAAGTGACCTGGGAGGACCAACAGAACATCAACAAATTTGGAAGGTTGAATAATCGTTTTCACGAACTTGAGGACGAGATCAAAATCGCTAAGGTAATCTGTTGAACTCCTTAATTCGTGGTCAATTTCTACAGTATCATCCCTTCTGTTCAGTGTATGTGCAGAACATTTTATTTACTTCTTGTTAGGTTATATTACTCGAAATCCCTCTATGCTTAAGATTGAGAACTTAGGACGAGCTCCAAGAGATGATGTAACGAATTTCATTTTGCAAACTGAGTTAGCTAGTTCAACAGTGATATTGCTATCGATTGAAACCTGATTTCAAGCCAAATGTTAATGTGTGAACCTACCCTTGAGGGAAACCAAACATCACCAAATTGAGTTTACTAAGACACATGTAAATTGAAAGTGACAAAGGGGTAATTCAAACCTAGCCTTGAACTACTGTATGTAATTCCTGATACTGTTTTTAGCTTTTCATTGATCAACAATAATATCAATATATCTATCCTTGGGTGGATGACTTTGGTAGAGAATAATTTCTTTGTATCAATATCAAAAACTTCCTTGGATCTGTTTGATTTGTGGCAGGATACTCATGTCAAAAATCTTGCCTGGGCTCTTTAGCAGCGAACTAAAAAGAACATATGCACACTGTGCGAAATTTAAGAAAATTGAGTTTCAATTCTAAACTAATCAGAGGAAAGATAGAAGACAATTGCATGATTATATCCTCGAAACTTATGTATGTGGACTAACTAATTCTAATTTTGCTTGAGTATCCTTCTCGGTTAATATCCTTACTCACATAAAAGGTTTAGATTTTATATTTAAACATGCACAACGGCAGAATGAAATTTAGTTGTTATCTTGTTGTTGAAGTGTCCGTTCTGCTAGTTCTGGTATGGATTTAATTTCACTATCATCCAAGCATTTTGCCATGGTAAATTTACTATTATGGCTTCTTTTTTAATATGATGCAAATACGGCAAGGTATTTTTTTATAGGAAACAAATGATAATTTGGAGGATGCAAGCAATGAGTTGATTCTCACAGATGAAGAGGTGGTTCGGTTTCAAATAGGGGAGGTTTTTGCTCACGTGCCAAAGGATGAAGTTGAGGGCAGGATTGAACAGATGAAAGAGGTGACAAGTCAAAAATTAGAAAAACTTGAAGAGGAGAAAGAATCTGTACTTGCTCAGATGGCTGAACTGAAGAAAATTTTGTATGCAAAGTTCAATGACTCGATCAATCTTGAGGAGGATTAGTGACTTCTTGTTGATAGATATCTACTTGGTTACTTTTTTTGTTAATATGACCTGTTGGACCTCTGGAATTTGAGTCATTTTGTCTCTTTCAATGTTAGAATGTTTGTTTTCTTGCTTGTATTTCTTTCAATGGATGGTGTAGGTTTCTTCTTTCTTTGGCTTCTTGAATTTCATTTACCCTTAATATATCCTCAGGTCCTCAGGGGTGTGTAAAATCTACCCTCTTATTGAGGTCATGTCATGAATTGACTAGCCGAATGTTGTCCTAGTTTAACTAATAGTTTTGAGATTAAGTTTTGGGGTCAAACTCGAGTAATCAAAGATGATTCTATGGAAAAAACGGATAAAATACATTTTTAATCGCTGTAAAGATTTTGAAGTTTGATTTTAGTTTCTCTAAACTATTTTTGAAAACAGTACTTTTAGTATTCTGAACTATTATTTGAAATACTTTTATTTCTTTTCTAAAGGGTTATCTAAAATACTTTGTCAACTAAAAGTGGTTCATTTTAAAGTTAGAAAGACTCAGAATGAATAAAATATTTAGAGAGACCAAAAGTTACTTTTAAAATTTCTAAGATATGTAATTTCAAACTGTATCGTCCAGTAGTTACAGTTGTAATTGGAATTACATAGCTCAACCGTTATGTAATAGTTGTAATTGGAATTACATAGCTCAACCGTTATGTAATTCATAATGTTTTTCGTTGAAGTTTCTGATTTTGCATTAAAACATCTCTCATTTTATTTTTCAATGTATATTTCGTTTTTAATTTATAATACAATAAAAAAAACTTACTGGTTTTAGTATCTATTAGTTTTAATTGATATCTTTAAATGATTGAAATAATTTAACGAGTTTTTAGTATTTAGTAATTGTTATATATGTTTATTAAATAAAAAGTTAATATATAATTAGTCACCATTAAGTATTTTAAATTTTACAATAAAGAGTTTTAATTATATATTAATCTTAATATTAATTTTTTTTAAAACATATTTAATAATTATTAAACTTCAACGTTGTGTTCAATCATTTTAATATTGTCACTAAAGTACAAATAAAATAATTAAAGTTATTAAAGTTTTTTGTATTAAGAATGTAAATTTTTTATATCATACTAAAAAAAAATATATCAATACTTATTTTAGTCAACCAACCAACTATCTATTGAAGTATTTTTTTTTAATATCTAATAAATAAAATGTCAAACTTATTCAATAAGTAATAAATAAAATGTTCAAATACTTGTTATTTTCCCCTGGAAGTTTATCATTAAACACTTGGTCCAACTAATATTAAAATTGTTCCGGTTTAATAAGTAATTTAATTTAACTCTTGAAATACTTAAATACTTAAGGGTGGGAATATCCAACTTGACCTGTTATCTTTGCTAAAATAATTCCTTGAACTTGTAGAATGTAACCTTTACGCAATAGTGTTAACATTAAGGACATATTCACAAAATAAATTATACATAAACTTAGATGATAGATAAATAAATTACTTTACATCCTTTTACATCAATCACATAATAAGTTTCATCTCACTTATGTATTTATGGTATATTTTCTTGTTCAACACTATTCTAAATAAACTTAGTTCGAATATCTAAGAGAAAACTCTTGTTTGTCACCCTTATTTTGCGTATTGTATTATGAATAGATTTACTAAAGGAAGTGTTTTATTTTGTTCAATTTAGAGGTTTTTTTTCATAAATTTCTTGTTGATTGAATAATCTAAAAATCAAAATATGACTTTTTAATAGTGCAATTTGGAAAAAATTTTAATTATACAATTTGAAAGTTTTTTTTTAAACGAATGACTTTAACATCTTACAATTGACAAGTTTTTTTCATACAAAAATGATTTTTATATTACACGTTTTGAAAGTAAAAGAACAAATTTATAAATTATATAATCCGAAAATTTTATCATAAAAAATGACTTTTAAATTGTATAAGAAAAAAGTAAAAAACGATTACTGTAAAAAAAAATTAAATTATACAATCCGGAAGACATTATTCCTTTTGGATTGTGTAATTTGAAAAAAAAAATAATATAAAAAATAATTTTTAGATTATACCATTCATAAGCCAATTTTTATAAATCAGAAGGAGAAAATAGAAATTTTCATATTTACAAAATATTGAAGAAAATTATGGAAGTACAAAAAAGAAATTCCAAAAAGATAAAAGCTTCCCAGGTTAACCGGGTATTTTGAAGAAAAAAATAGAAAAAATAGAAATAGAGGAAATAAAAATAAAGAAATACATTAAATAAAGAAAAATAAGTAAAAGATAAGATTGAATATTTATTTGATTAATATATTAGAAATAAAAATTGATGTAATTCGATTAATTTGATAACAGATAAATTATTTAAAATAATATATTACTCATCATACTCCTCACTTTTTATAATACAAACAAAAGATATAGGGGTAAAATAATTATTTTTATTTTAAGAAGAAGTAATTCATCCTCTTGCACTTTTTCTCATCCTTTCCTATTCCACCTTCATCCATCATCCCTTCCCAATACAAGTTTACTATTTAAGTGATGTTGTAACAGCAGTGAATTTCGTTAGATGTTGGTTAACGTCTCAATTTGTCACCATTTTTTTCTTATTGTAATATGTCGATGCACTAATGTATGCTACAACGGATAAATAGTTTTAATGTATAATAAAGTTTTATTTTAAGTTTTAAAGTTCATTTTCTCTCTAGGGGGTAATAGATCAGATTCAATACACGTATTTGCATTAATTTTTATTTTTGGCTCGTCTTATCTTAGTTCACTGTTTTTCTATTATTTTTGTATGAGTCTAGTTACATTAGATTCTATATCTTCATAATTTCAAAATGGTTATTAATTTGTTAAATTTTAAGTTCTATGTTATTTTCTATGTATTTTTAAAATTAGGATATATTTACTGATTTTTTATAAAAGAATACAAATTCAATTTTGTTTGTTTTATCCTAAACTTTTATAATTAACTTTATGAATTTAATTAGAGTCCACGTAGACAACTAATATTTGATAATCACAAAATGAAGATTAAACAAGCTAAATGGATTACACTTAGAATTTGTCGATCTCTTATTTGATTATATGATTACAATTTATATTTTAGAATTAAATTAAGAATTGATTAAATTTTAATTTAATAATTAATTACAAATTAGATTGAATGATATTTAATTTGATTTATATAACTAATTTAATTAATTAATTGAATTGATTAGTTGTTGATCCTTATATATGAATCTTTAGATAGTTCTTGAATTTATGAATTGAGTTTTTTTACCAAACATAAGGAGAATGGTTTAGTTAAAAATTGACTTTCTTTTATCTTCTTCATCTTAATATTCTGTTTTTATGTTCTGTAGCATTTTTGAATTTCAGTTTTGCATTTCTAATCACATTTCTAAATCCATAAACCCTTTGTATGGGAAAAATACTAAAATTTGATTACAATCAAATGTTCTTTGAAAGTTGATCTAGACTGTGTTTTATATTAATTTCAATGAGACATTGAAAATGACTCAAGGATCTTTCAAACACATTCCTATCATATCCATACCTGAAGTCAATGGCTTCGTAGTTCCTGCACTACTACGTTAATCATTGTCTGCAAAGTGAATACTAATTTTTTCTTTACCAACGCCTACAAGAGCATAATCAGGGGTCAAATAGAGTAGTTACACACAAAGTATTCATCAAAAATGGGGAGCTTAGAGTTAAAATGAACAGCCCAATATATAGTGGGGGAAGAGACATCGTGCATGTCATCCAAGAGAGTAACCATAAACTTACTAGCAGCAACCTCAAACAACTAAACATCAAGAAAAAATATACTCTCATTCTAATAACCACAGTGGCATACAAATCAAGAATCATATATGGAAATCACCAAAAATTAAAAAAGTGAAGACAAATGATGTTCTCACGCCACCATTCATGATTGCATTCATCTTCTCTCCTTGCACATCATAAAAACCAGAGGGAGCAAAAGCTGATTACCAATTCAAGCCAGACATGCGCAGCTCATCATTGCATCGATATATACTATTCCGCATATAATATTCACCCACGCAACTTTCGGGTACCCTTTTCACTATAATATTACAATAGCTTTCTTCCCAAAATCCCCCTTTTCACCCTTTCAGTGTGCTTTACCTCATTCCCAGCAACACTCAACAATGATGAACTAGACTTCTTTCTTTTTAGCTTAAAGAATCAAGAGAAACCCCCAAAAAAATTGTTACATAAATGGCTATGCAATCAATAAAAAGAGCAAACCAACATGAGAAAATGAACAATTCCAAGACTATAAGCAAAATACAATCAAAATTTGAGAAAATGGTCAAAATTACCACGGGGAACACAGCAGCCAACGGAAGCAGAACCGTCATCAGTAAGACGCGTTAACTAGACTACAGATTTGAGATAGAAAAACAAAATTGGGGTTATGCAGAAATAGACCCAAACTTATCAAATAGAATCTAAACAAGAAACTGATAAATAAGCAAAATAGCTCCACGGTGAACGAATCTTGTTCCTCGGAAAATCCTCGTGCCTCTATGACAGAAATCGATAAAACCACACCTAATTTCCAATTACCAATTCAATGTTGATCAATGCCTCCCCACAAACGAAGTAACAAACCCATCCCCTCTCTCGAAATCAACATACTTATAATTCGGGACTAGTCTTCAAAACCAAGGACCTGGTTTCGAAATTTGAGCCCCTGCCTTCTCAATTGCACATTTATACTTCTCAAACTCTAAAAAAGAAAAACTCAAAAACCCGATGGTGTTGGCGGAATTGGATGCAATCAAATGGGGCTATAATTACTTCTGAGAGGCTGACTTCCCACTACGGAAAGCAACCCACTTTCCTCGTCAACAAACAAATCTTCAGTAACCCTAAACGCAGCGTGCAGGCCAACGAACACCACGGCGACGATCAACGACAGCAAGACGTTGAGGCCAACGTGAGTGGACACGAGCGCGACAACAGTGATAACGGCCAAAACGCAGAGCACGGTTCGGTCGTCGAGGGTTTGGTTGAACACGACGATGGGGCCTTGGCGAGAGAAGTAGAAGTAGAACCAGGCCGCAAGGACGAGGAGGAAGACGATCATGGAGACGGGATGCCAGAGGAGGCTGAGGAACACGATGAGAAGTGTTACGGCGGCGTAGTTGTAGCGGAAATAGCTGAGGTTTCTTCGGAGTCGGATCATGGCATCGTCGTAGGAGAAGGGGCGGGAGAGGGCTGAGATGTCGAGAAACTCGCGCCATGGGCGGGGTGTGACGAGGGAGGAGGTGTTGGTGGTGGGTGGAGTGGTAGCGGTGGCGCCGGCGAGGGTGCCGTAGCCGGCGGTGGGAATGTTGGACATTTGGGAGTGTAGGTTAGATCTGGAAGTGTGGCATGTCTGTATATACACGATCTGATTCAGAATTGATTTGAGTTTCTTTTTATTTCCCTCTCTCTTTAGGGCCGTTTAATTTCCTTTTCCTTTTCCTTTTCCTTTGCTTTCTCCCCATTTCACTTTCCACCAAAAGAATATCTTAATTCCCACTTTAGTAATATATTGTTTAAGCAAAATAAATTAAAGAAATGCAGAATAAAAGCTAACTTGCACCAGCACAGAGCACATATATATATATATATATATATATTTTTTTGTAGTAAAATTTTACATTTCTTTCCCTGACAAATAATCAACTTTCTCTGGCCTCATGTACACGACACAAGTTCGAATATGGTGCTACTTCAAAGGTCAAATCATTTGTGATTTGAAGGGAGACACGTCCTTGTTAAGCTTAAACCCTAATCGACAAAAACCTCTGGCTCATATGGTTTGGTATAGAGCTATGGAGATAAGCAATAAAGTTCAGCCTTCATTGGGCCTAACCATCATGGAATGCTCCTGCAAAGAAATTTTGAAGAATTCTATTACAGATTAACGCGTTAGGATGACATTTCCGCCATCTTTTTATGTATGTGTATTAAATTTTAAAAAGTAGTGTTGAAACTCAAATTAGAAACTCTTTTTGCTTAAAAGTTAAGTTGAAAATGACTATTAAAAGTTAATTTAATACGAAAATATATCAACCATCAGTTTAATTTATTCATGTAAGGGCCGTAATTCAATTTTTTGAAGTGACTGAACTTGCTACTGATCAGATCAGTAATAAAAAATTAATATACGCATAACTAATCATGCCGTTTTTTAAAATATCAATCATATCAATAACAAAATTACTTATTTTACGCCTCTAATTATGTAATTTAAGTTCAACTAACTACATAAAAATTAGATAAAACTTGTTTTAAAAACTATTTTATGTGATTGAATTTTTTATTGTTAAGAAAAATCTTATGAAAATTACAATTTAGTCAAAACTTGTTAATTTAGACATGTTAGTTCTCTCACACTTATTAGTTTGCATATGAATTAGTCATTTAATATGATTATATGTATATATTCAGCCTGTCGGTTTTGATTGCTTGAAAAGTTTTTTTCTTATTGGATGGTGGAACTCATAATCTCCCCAATAGAAGATAAAATTTAACAAAATTAAAAGTCTTATACGTAGAATGTAATTAAACTTTATCATCAAATTCATCTTTAGGAAAATCAAATATATAGGTACTAAAGAGCTTTTGTTGAGCAACTATTTTGAAAACTGAGATAATTTTTATTTCTTTATTCACAACATTGGTCTAATAAGAGAAAATTTGAGATTTTTATCACTGTAAAAATATTTCTTCTCACCCTCCTCAATTCCAATCTTAAAAGAAATCTTTTTTAAATAATTATAAGAAGCCATGTAAGGAGGTAGGAAACACAATTTTGATTGACTAACTAGTGGACGAGTTAATAATAAAAAAAAAATTGACAAATGACTGTCAAGTTTAGATTTTGCAAGTCAATTGAAATACTTATAAGGTCACCAATTATTGGGATTAAGTTGGATAGGCATGACATTAAATACTTAGAAAACCTTTATTGTTATATGGTCAAATAGAAGTTTAACATAGAAATCATTAAATAAAGAAATATAAAAATAGAAAAAATCTTCATGGAAGACTTCTCCACCATAACATACATTCTCATTTGTCTCACAACAATTGATATTCACTAGTTCACCCATTCATATCCCAACCTCAACAAGAGGCTTTCTTCTTCCTCTTCAATCCTACTCTCACCCTCAACAACAGAAACATTGGAAGTAAAGGACATAACTTCAAAGGAGTTTACCTTTGAACTTAGTGAAATGGTCTCGGTTATCTTCAGCCTTGACTTTTTTTTGGATGATCCCGAAAACTTTTTGAACTAAAGCTACTCAACATATTAACTGAAGAACGAGATGAAAAAAATACCTAATCAACCTAATCAAAGAAGCAAGATGAGAAGAGCAAGAAGTTTTCTATAGATAGTGAGATGGATTGCAGTGGCCCATCACTGATAATGATCCTACTATTTGACAGTCATGAATAAGTGACCCTTCATCTTAGAAGATTTAATAATGCTTAGATTCTCAAGATCTCCAAACTCTTTCCAGAGGGACAATTCATCTTAAAGCTCATGGAAATTTCCAACCAAAAGTTGAATTGCTCAAGCTTTGGGGGCTTGTGTACTTTATGTCGAGAACTAGACTAGAAGTCGGTTTGATTTGATATTGTCAAGTCAGAAATGAACCAACCAAATTCATCATATCACCTTTGGAAGAAATCCACTAATCCTATTTATTAAGCATTAATTAAGATTAAGTGTAGATCCACATTGTTAATAAGATTTATCATCCTGGATCTCAAAACAGTAAGTTGGTCCAATATCATTCTTATAAATAGAAAATACTCCCACAGATATGACTATTGTCCCTATCACTTTTCTTCTCATACTTATACTAACTTGATCGTCAAAGTGTTTTTGCATGTATCCTCCCCAACCCGAATTTGAGAAGGCATTTGACTTAAAGATTCACTTATACCTCATAAGATAATTCGAGTACTCCAAGTTGGTACTACAATTAGTATATCAACCTACTCTTTTCTACTCGTAATAATATACTTTTATAAATTAAACAAATTTCTGAAAAATTGAACTCATGACTCTTAAGTAGTTAAGGAATTAGACAACTATCTTGGAAACCAATCTTATTGAATGCTATAAATAAAAGGGAATTTGACATAGTAAAATAATATATATGAATGTTTTAATTCAGAGTCTCCTAACAACTTTTGACTAAAATATTTTAATATAATGAGAAATCAAAGAAATATGAGAATAAGTGTTCCGAGTAGACCATGATTGATATGTGAAGATAGAATAAAAAAAAGCAAAAAACAAAGGTGAAGACAATTTATCAAACACAAAAAATAAAGGACGTAGACTCCATGTAGAAAAAGCTTTGAAGGACCATGAGCAGCTTCAATGTAAAAATGAGTAATTACGATTTGGTTGCCTATGTGAAGTTGTATAGCCTTTTTGCTACCAAATTTTAGCTTCAAGCTTGATTTGTAGATAAAAAGGTTAAACAAAAACTGAGTTTAATAGGAGTTTACTATCCGTTATTAAATACTTTGTATAAATGTTTGTTTTCTTAGTTATTATATGATAAAAATGTATCCATCTAGAAAAATTATAACATACATAGTTAGGAGTTACTTTCAAAATATAGATGAGAAATAGATATTATAGGAACTTATCTTTTTGAAATACTCAAATTATAAGTACATGACTTCTTAAATCAGATTCAAACATAAGAATGAACATATACATATTTGTCACGTTGATATATTTATTTATGTTTTAAAACTTTATTTTAAAATTTATGTAATTATATCTTTTTATTTGTGAGGGAAGAAAATATGTATTTTTTTTACATTAAATTTTTTATGAGGTGATTTTTTCTTTGTATTGATTTTTACATTTTATAAAAAATATTTAATAAATATTTGGATGGATAAATAATAAACAGTTTTTTTCTTCTTTGTAAAAAAAAATAGTCAAGTATGAATATTTTTCTATTTCAACTAAACATTCGTTTTTATTTTGAATAGGACAATTTTGTTTTCACCACCAAGAATCCACTAAATAAAAGAAAAAGATAGTGAGATGGGTTGAGGGAAAGAAAATGAATATGGCATAAACAATTATTTTTGCAAGTTTATGTTTTACAATAAGTCAAACAAGTGAAAGGATGCCTAAGCTAAGGAAGGGCATAACTGATATTCTATTTAATACATATATGTATACATACTCATGATTGGTGTCAAATCTCTTGAGTGTCCTGACAGTGCATGTTAAGGAGAGGTCTTATCCTAAACCGACTTTGCTATTGTTATATTGTTATTGTACTTTTTACCATACCATCCAAAAGTAGCTATACCAATTCAAATACACCCTGCCAGAGACAGTTTGGAACAACAAGAAGAGAATAAATAAAATACTTCACGAAAATTGGGTTCATGATTGCTTCCATCACTCTGCTCTAACCAACTTCCAAATTGAACCGAACAAAGTGAATTTGTTAGTCTCCAACAAAAAATTCCTTCTCAAGGAATAATCATATTAAAGTTTAAGCATAGTTTTTTTTTTTTTCTCCCCCAATTTCTTCATCTTTTCTATTTTTTCTGCTTTTCTTTCGTCCTCTCTCTGGACAGAACATCCCAACAAATTCTTTTCTCAAGAAGATTGCATCACAGAACAGGCTACGGCTTGAGCCCAATGCCTTAACTTGGTCTTCACATGTTCAGGGTCATCCCCTGAAATAAAAATACTTTTATTTTTAGCATGGCTTCCTATAAGCAACTAAATTTCAAATTCATAACCATTAATTTATGCCAATTACATTATAGAACAACAGATAAGACACAAAAATAATTGCATGTAAGTTTGGTTAAGAACAACTTTTATAACCATTCATTAGTGCATCTGTGATGTTGCTCTACCAAAGTTGAAATTGATATTAACTTTTTTAATACAAACCCCAGTTAGGAAAAAAAAGGTAAAAATTTAATTTTGATTAAAGAATAGAATGAAAAAGTAACTGAGAAACTACATGCACGTAAGTTTGATCTGGTATAAGAAAAAGTTGATAAGAGGATTGAATGAAGAAGACAAAGAGACCTGGGTTACAAATTTTCCAAGAGTCAGCGTCACTTCTAGGGCTTCCAAACGAAGAAGAACGACCTCCGAGGGAAGAGGAATGACTCTGAGGGGTGGAGACAGGGCTGGGAGACAACCTGCGGTTGACAGCGAAATAAAGGTCGAGTGCCGGCAAGGTGTTACACAGTCTCTGACCATCTTCCTCGTTGAATCCGAAGCCAAGTTCTATACACCCTTTAAGCTCATGCAGGTCCTCGTCCGTCAAATCATCACACACCGTCGAACTTCTCCTCCGCTCCTGCATCCGCCTTCTTTCCCATGCAATGTCTCTTGGCTTCTCGCACATCGATAACTGCTTCGACAACCTCTTCTTGTTCTTCCACAACGGTGGTGCCAACGACATGTGTTGCAACTCCTCGTCTGACTCGCTCGGCGAAGAAGAAGAAGAGGAAGATGATGACACCATATCATGATGATGATGATGATGAAGATAATGCTCCTTCTGCTTTTCCTCGCGCATAGTTGCAAGGCAAAGGGTGGTTGTGGAGGAATTAAAATAGATGCGGCGGTTGTGACGGCGGAGGCAGCAAGGGAAAAACACCTTGCGTGGCCTCGCCGTGAAGGGCTGACGGATTATGGCGGATAACTTAATGAATTGTTGGTGGAGTGCGACAGGGAAAAGAGAAAGGATAAGTGTTCTAATATTGGCGGGTTTTGAGTTGGGGCTTTGAGATTTCACCATCCATTTGTAACTGTCAGCACCAACATTTTAGGAGCAATATTTAGCAGGGTATGTTGCCTATTCTGCTTTATTCAAGGGCGTTGCTACATTCTGGTGAAATCTTTGGGATCATACGTAACAATAATTATACTAAGAAGGTTTGCACAATAATATTGCACCACAACTGATTCAGTTGCCTGTGACGTGTTCTTTTCACTTCTGCATTTTAAACCACCACAAACTGTCACTAGCTAAATTCATCCAAAAAATTGCTCGTAAGGGTCGAAAATAAAGGAACATACCCCATTTTGTCGCGTGAAATCAAGTAATCTTATTTGTAGTTAGTGCTTAGGTTTCACAATTGGAATGCACCTCACTGTTCTCAAATTCTGTGTTAGAATTAGAAAATTAACCATAAAATAAACTACAAAGCTTGCCATTACTACTATAATAGTTCTATACATCAGGATTTTAGTTTTCCATGAATTTGAATTTTTGAGAATATTTATTTTTTTATTTAAAAAACTAGTTTTTTTTATTAAAAGAATTTGAGAAAATTTATGTGTTGATTAAAAAAATAATTTTATATTATCATCTAATTACAAAACTTAATACATAAATTTGTAAAATTTATAATAATTATTTAAAAGACCATTCCGGTATTGATTTATTATTAACAACAATTTACTCTTATAAAAATAAAAAACTTAGTTTTTTTTAACTTGAAAAAATAGGTTTAATATTGTAATAAGAATATTGTATTTCTCTCATGAGATAATGAAAAAAAATACAATATTATAATGTTTGATTTATTTAATATGATAAATAATTAAAAAATATCATTAAATTATATTCAAACTAATTGTAACATTATTTAATTTCTAAGTAATGTATATAAATATTTCTAAATAATATTTATGATTTGAAAACTCATCATTAAATAACTTAAAAAGAATTTTATACTAAACATAGCCCTTAGCCTTTGTTGGCCACAATGAAAGAAATTGAGAAGGTGGAAGAGAAAATGAATGTATAAAAAATGAGGGGAAATGAAATTGTTTGATTGAAGTTAAATGAGAGAATAAATGAATAAAAAGTGTAAATAATTATATATTTGGTTGGAAAGTCGAGAAGAAGAAAACATATCATTTGTAATAGTAATTATTTCCACTGAGATCCAACTTGAATAAAGATTGAATTATGTGAACAGGAAGGATCAACATGCATATTATTTGAATCCATCCAGAGATTGAATTGATTGAAATGAGTAATATTTAATATTTTAAATTGGATATTAGGATGGAAACGAATATGTATATTTTTAGGACATAATGCTCCGATTGAATTATTCGATTTCTATCGACACGTTGTTTTATTTAATTTTCCTATTGATGCAATAAATACTGAAATAAGTTTTCAAACCTTAAATAGCAGTGTAAATAAGTTGAGCAGGGTCTTGTAACTTAGAATTAACTTATCAATAAATGATAGTTCAAGATTGACTTATTTATTCAATGAATTTAATTAAAAGTTGGACTTATTTTGTTAAAAAAATAATAAACAAGAACAACCATAATAAAAATTGTGTTAAAACTCTTAGATTCATACTTTGCTTACATGTGGCACTCAGATAGTGTGAGGTTGAAAAGAGTTGGGTTTTGGGATTGGAAAGAGTTGGATTTTGGTCTATGAAGGATGGGAGTTGTGTGACGATGCAGAGAACATATTTGAAAAATTTGAAATTGAAACAAAGGAGTATTAGGATGTTTTTTTTAGAACTGGGTTATGTCAAGCAAGATAATGGTTATGAATAAGTTAACTTTTTTTATATTTTCTATTGAGTTGAATTAGATTTTTGTATACTACCACATTAATGTATTACTGTGTGTCTGGTTTGTAAGTACTTGTGATGGATCTGAAATAAGGAATTATATATATTTTGGATGGATTTATACCAAGGTCCACGGTGATGGGTTAAATGTTATATTCTTTACTACCGATAAACAATTGCAGAATTTACTGTTGTTTATTAAAATATGTATGTTTTTACAAACTAATATGCCTAAAAAGATTTGACCGCCACGAAAAATATCCATTCACTTCATTTATGACAATGCAAGTAGGTTAGGGAAAAAGAAAAGTCTTACTTGAAAATAGAATGGAATTAAAAAATAAAATATATTAATATATATATATATATATATATATATATATATATATATTGTTTTACAATTATTTTCATCTGATTTTGAATATTTTTTTCAGATCAATTTGGATTTAAACACTCTTAGATTTCATTATGCATGATTTTAGCTAGTAATAGTTATGATTTTCATATTTAAACATTTTTCAGAAAAAAAAGTAATTATTAGTTATTGTGGCAAATTGATTATCCAATAAATATCAAACTTTGCGAGAGTTTTTTCTTAACGTGATATGGCTAATCTGTTGTATTTTGAAGTAACAATACACTTTGATCATAATATGTACAGAATATTGAAATTGTACAAAAACCAAGTTATCTATCAAAAACATTTGTATATTATTTAACGAATCTTTGTATATAAAATTAAATTATATAAAAATAAGCATTTTATGAGTATTAGAATGGTAATTTTTGGTATTAAATACAGTGAGCAAGAAATGACAGATTGTGATTTCCCAAATTCCATGGGAATGGAATGCTAAAAATAGCTCATACTCGCCGGTTTAGAATTAGAAAAAAAGTAGCATCCCCTTACGATTCTCACTCTCTATCGTCAGTTCTTAAGAGGGCAACAAAAAGAAAAAAATCCGAATTCAGAAGTAAACCAAACAAAATCATAGTAACTCCTGATAAAAAATAAAAGGAAAATACTAAAGTTGAGGGTGGTGTTGTGTTCTTGCCTGGTTTGGTCCGGTTCCACCAATCCAGGTTTAACTTGTACACCTGCATGAACGATCCACGCCGTTGATGGAATAGAGTTGCAACCACCGTTTCCATCACATAGCACAAACACCAATCCAAAACCGTTTGTTTGTTAGTTTCTGGCGTACAGGAAAACGGAGCAAACCTTTTATTCACCTTCTTGGCTCCTCACTCATCGCACCACAACGCTAAATCTTTTCCTGTACGCCCCATCCTTCTCATTCAATTCCCTGCTTCAACCATGCACACCACTGCCAGTCTCTTGCTCCTCTTCTGTTTCCCCGTTTTGTTAAACGCCGCACCCTCCTCCTCCGACAAAGACGGCACCGATTCCTTCTTGCTGGGATGTGGGCTGGGCAAAGACGGCGGCAATGACACCGACGGAAGACAATGGAGCCCCGACGACAAGTACCTCTCAGAGGGCGATTCCCAAACCTTCAAAGCCTCTTTCCAAGACCCTTCGCTTTTGTCCGAGGTTCCATACATGACGGCGCGAATTTTCACAACCCAAGCGACCTACAAGTTCCCCATTCAAGGCGACAAACGTTACTGGCTCAGGCTCCATTTCTACCCCTCTGTTTACAACACCTTCGACCCCGTTGACTCTTATTTCTCAGTCACAGCAAACGGCCTCAAGCTTCTTTCCAACTTCAGCGCCTCCGTCACGTGCCAAGCCCTCTCCCAAGCCTACCTCGACCGCGAGTATTCCCTTGCCCCTCTCGATTCCGACACTCTCACCGTCACCTTCACGCCCTCTGACAAGCACAAAGGAGCTTTTGCTTTTGTTAATGGGATTCAGCTCATCGAAATGCCCGAGTTGTTTGACGAGGCTCCCTTGGTGGGTTACGATGGCCAAACCATGGATACCAAGACGCTGCATTTTCAGACCATGTTCAGGTTAAACGTTGGAGGACAATACATACCTCCAAATCAAGATTCTGGTCTTACCAGAATGTGGTACGATGATATGCCTTACATTTATGGTTCTGCCACTGGTGTCACCAACCAAGCTACCAAGGAAGAAAAAATCGACTACAAAACCCTACCAGAGTCCACTGCTCCTCTCAATGTCTACTCCACTTCCCGATCCATGGGAGCCGATAAGGATGTCAACCTGGGCTACAATCTCACGTGGATATTCCAAGTTGATCCGGCTTCTATGTATCTTGCCCGGTTGCATTTCTGCGAGTATCACAATTCCAGAGTGAATCAGATTGTTTTCAAAATCTACCTCAACAACCAGACAGCGGAGACTGCTGCTGATGTGATTGGGTGGTCAGGAGATAAAGGAGTGCCAACTTACAAGGATTATGTAATATATGTCAAAGATGAGCCTGGCGATGATCAACTCTGGCTTGCTTTGCACCCTGCACCTGAAACAAAGCCAGAATTTTATGACGCGTTACTCAATGGGGTGGAGGTGTTCAAGCTCAATGACACTGACCTGTCTGGTCCCAATCCTCAGCCTTCTGACATGATGGTTCAACATGAGCAAAAGGAAAAGACTTTCGAAACCAAACATGGGACTAGTAAGACTTTTGTTATTAGCAGTGCTGCTGGGGGTGCTGCAGGTTTTGCCTTGGTGGCTGCAATAATTGTTGTTTTTCATCAGCATAATAAAAAGAGAGTTCCGGGATCATACAGCACCTCCTCCAGCTGGCTGCCTCTTTATGGCAATTCGCACACATCAGGCACCAAATGTTCAGCATCAGGGAAGAGTGTGTGCCATTCCAATCTATCAGCCATGGCTCAAGGACTGTGCCGATATTTCTCCTTACAAGAGATGAAGCAAGCGACCAAGAATTTCGATGAGTCTAACGTGATAGGGGTGGGAGGGTTTGGAAAGGTTTATAAGGGTGTTATTGATAACGGGTTCAAAGTGGCAATTAAAAGATCGAACCCGCAATCAGAGCAAGGAGTGAACGAGTTCCAGACCGAGATTGAGATGCTGTCCAAGTTGAGACACAAGCATTTGGTGTCCTTGATTGGTTTTTGCGAGGAGGAGGATGAGATGTGTCTGGTTTATGACTACATGGCTCGTGGCACCATGAGAGAACATCTTTACAAGGGAAGCAAGCCATTGGACATGCTAACATGGAAGCAAAGGTTGGAGATCTGCATAGGAGCCGCAAGAGGCCTTCATTACCTTCACACGGGAGCAAAATACACCATCATTCATAGAGATGTCAAAACAACCAACATTCTCCTTGATGAAAACTGGGTTGCCAAGGTTTCAGATTTTGGACTGTCCAAAACAGGTCCAAACATGAATCAAGGTCATGTTAGTACTGTGGTGAAGGGTAGCTTTGGATACTTGGATCCCGAATATTTCAGGAGGCAACAGTTGACAGAGAAATCTGATGTGTACTCGTTCGGAGTTGTTCTGTTTGAGGCTCTTTGTGCAAGGCCTGCTCTGAACCCAAGCCTTCCGAAGGAACAGGTAAGCCTTGCGGAATGGGCATTGTACAACAAAAGAAGAGGAACACTTGAGGACATCATTGACCCCAGCATCAAAGGGAAGATGAACCCTGAAAGCTTGGTCAAGTTTGCTGATGCAGCTGAGAAGTGTTTATCTGATCTTGGATTCGAACGACCCTCCATGAATGACCTCTTGTGGAATCTCGAATTCGCTCTCAACTTGGAAAAAAACCCCGATGGTTCAACTGCGCCACGTCAGGAGGAAAGTGAGTTCTCAGAAGTAAGCTTGGAAAACAATGACATGGCAGCTCATTACAAAAGCCTTAGCATTGAAAGTGATAAAGGGCTTAGCGAAGACTCCGGTAAAGATATCTTCTCGCAAATTGCCAATCCAACAGGACGATGAACATAAACCACAAATGGAAGCCAGGGTCAAGATTACAGAACCAGCTTTTAGAGTACACAGTTTCATTACTTCTTCCATTCGTTGGATTTTGTACTTCTTTCGTCTCTTCTGCAGTTGTCACCTTAAATAGCTCACTAAGTCTGATTGTCTATAGCCCAATAGCAAACCGTTGTTGTATAAGAAGACAGAAAAGCAAGCTCACCCTGCTTGTTAGGTATAATATATAGCTGAATATATATAATATTGTTTATAGTTCATCTGAGTAAGTATTGTGCCTGTGTAATCAGCAGTGTCAGGATTTAGATTATGTACTATGTGAAGTATGGTTCTGCATAGAAAGAAATTGGGATTCCTTCTTTATCTATACCAATCTATGCTGTGAATTGTGGTAGGATCATAGGTAACGTTACGTTTTCATTTGTTCTATTTTGCTTTGTCTAAATTCAACATGGTTAATGCAGCATTGTTTCTCTGAATTGTACAATTTAATATTTAATGTGCTATATATAAATATAGAGATAAGGATAGACTCTGATTTTGCTATGAATGCTTGATTTTTATATTTTTCCACAAAGATCATAATAAAGAAATCCTATTTCTCATGCTCTGAGTGCACACTCTCTTTTTTTTATGTTTACATGTTTTTACTTTTGACAATATGCAAATTACCCATAAACATGATTCACAAAAACTAGTGTTAGAAAGCAACACTTCATATCTTTTAAATATACCTTTAAATAAAATTATACAGGGAAAGAGTCAAACTTTATCTTTAATCATTCAGTTTTTTTTTTTTACCTGTCAATCTATCAGAGAAAGTAACAAACAAAAAGGTAATTATACTTTGACATAACATTTTATTTTTATATATTTCTCATAAACTTTTATTATTTTCAATAACATTTTATATTTTGGAGAATAAATTGGTCATTTTAAAAAACAAATATTTAAGAAAGTCTTATAAATAGACAATGTTTTTTTAGAACTGAATGATATTCCTTAAGTGAATAAAGTAATCTCTTAATATAACATGTTAAATCTAAAAATAAATATTGAATAGAGTCATAAACTCTTTTCAATAGTTAAGAGAAACCCAAAACAATAAATGCACGGTCTAAAGAACTATTATAGGTGTAAAACCACTTTGAATGAGAATAGTTTTTTCATGTAAAACTTAGTGTAAATATTTAATAGATATCCCAAGTGTAACCAAAAATAAAGAAAACTTGTTTTTCATTATATGTATAGTAGATTGAAGATTGATTAGAATAAGTGAATTAGTTATTACTGTAATTATTTTAATTTGAAACGACCGCAAGTAGCACTGTTGTCAGGAAATGCAATTTGAATTTAGTTTTCAGTATTTTTATTTATTTATATTTTTCAATTTTTTATATTCATATGCATATTTAATTTTATTTTTCTTTTACTAGTTATATTTAATTAGTTTTTCAAATTATTACATTGATCACATTATAAAAAAGAAATTTAATACTAAAAAAAAAATCTCAAATTTATCATATTCAATCTTATTTGATTTTATTATGATTTGTTATATTTTATTTTTATCCTTTAAGTATTGTTTCTATCTTTAATGTAAAAAAATAAATAAAATAAAAAACATACATCTAAAATTTATCATATTCAATCTTATTTTATGTTTTATATCTTATTTGATTTTATTTTAATTTTTTACATTTTTTTTTATTTTTAATTATTTTTTCTATATGTAGTTAAGAGTTTCTTTAAAGATCATTCTTTTCACATTTTTGACTTAATATTCTTAAGATCCCAAATAGTCTCATGGCTATGAAAAAACATAAAATTCCTTCAAATGTTTATGTGGGTATTCACTTCATGAAACTTAGACAATAGATGGATTAAACTAAATTTCAAGTCACATTGCATATCTCAATCAGGATTAAATTAAGATGTTTCAAGCAAATTATAAATTTTTTAGTATTGATCACCTAATGCAGTGTTAGACCATCTAACACCAAATAAATAATGGTGTATATATAGAAAAAATTAACTCTAAGTTGTCTGCCAACTGATCCAACAGTAAATTCAATTTCAATCAATCAATATCAATGTTCAAAACTTATTTGCAGTAAATAAAGTTAGTAATAACAGTAAATTAAAGAGGGGATTTGAGGATTGTTGTGCAGTAAATTAAAATAAATGATATAAAAATAATGAAAAAAATATTATCTTTCAAACAAATTCTTCCTTTGTCATTTTAAGATTATTATCTTTTAATTCTCTTCACAGAATTAAACTCAACATGCAGTCAATCAAATTCAATAAAATCTTATTAACAAAATAAATATATTCAATATTTCAATATCCACCTCATCTCAAAGAGTCTACTCAATCAGATGTATATCTTTTTATCTTTTGACTAATCATACAAAGAATTGATTAAGACTAACAAATAACTATAATTAAGAAAAAATAATTGAATTTTCACCAATCACTAAAAAACAAGTACTTTTCGAAAAACATAGATTTAAAAAAGATTAACAATATAACACAACTGTTATAAATAATGTAAAGAACAAAACTTTATTAAATAAAAACCTTAGAATTAATTGTGAAATCACTAGAGAATTAACCAAAAAGAGTTTAACCTTCCATGAGGATGATGATAACACAAGAATTACAAAATAAATAAAACTAGAGTTTATGTAATAAAATAAAACTAGAGTTTATATCATGCAGTTGTCTGAGAGTCCACTGTTATCTTGATTAAATTTGAAACTCATAAAATATCTAAAAATAAATAGAAACAACAAAAATAAAAAATATATACTTAAAATTTAATTTTAACCAATAATCTTACTTAAGATTCAATTAATCTAGATTGGACCGATCTTATTTAAAATAATAAATTTATTCTCAATTATCGTCAAAAAAAAATCAACATTAAAACTCTTAGTGTACATTTATGCACAGTTGAATCATGCATGCATAATTGTTTCTATTTTTTTTGTATGAATATAGATAGACTAGATGAAATGACTTGTTTTGTCTGAATTGTATCTAGAAGCAGTGAATTGATTTACTCACTTTTTGATTTGTTTAAATCATAATCAATAGTGCAATAGAATTTTAAGGTTTCAATGTTTAATTGACATATATTTTTAATTTAATTTAACATCAGGTGAAAGAGTTGCAAACAGCAACTAATGACACTAACCATACAGGCCTTGTGAAAGCTAAGGTGATGCGGCCAAATCCAAAAGTTAAAATACTTTTAAAATCAAATAAACTTTTTTTTAAATTTACAATTTAAAAAAATATATTTAAATAGCTATTAAACTTTTAAAAAAGAAATATAAAAAATATATACTGATATCAATAAAACTAGAAAATATAACAAGAAATTCAAGTAATTTTTACACAAAACCTGTAGATGTTGTCTGCACTCCCTCTGACCCATTGTAATCCTAAATAGGGATTTTAGGGATCCAGTCTAAGGTAATAGTTGAAAAGCTAAGATGCAAAGGTAGGAGAAAACAAAAAATGTTACTAGAATCCGCTTAAAAAATCACATGTTATTTGGCAATGAAAATCATAAAAAAACACACCCACCCCAGAATACTAAAAGCAGTAGCAAGAAGAGGTGGAGAAAAGTGAAGCGCCGAAGATCCATGTGCCTCCGCTAACTTAAAATAATGACCGTAGATAGTAATAAATCCGAAGGTCTAGATTTAAACAGAGGGAAACAAAGCGGATCCGTGTGAACCTCCTTTCCACCAATCAGAGCTTACGATTTTCCTCTCTCAGCACGCTATATAAATGTCTTTCACCCCGATCTTCTCTCATCCAAAATCCTCTTCTCTCTGCCCATCTGGTTATTATCCCCTTTCATCCAACCGTTATTTTCAATCAGTTCAGCCATGTCTACGGCAGCGCAACCCAAAGCTAAGAAAACAGCGGCCGCCAAGAAGCCCCTCTCCCATCCTACTTTCGCCGTGGTACTTTCCGATGACTTTTTTCAATTCGATTCATTTTACTCTTGTTCTATTTTGGTTTGTTTACTTATATGTTTGGTTGCATTTGTGCGTCGAAGATGATAGAGGAGGCGATTACGAGTCTGAAGGAGAGAACTGGTTCGAGCCAATACGCGATAACGAAGTTCATCGAAGGGAAGCACAAGGAGTTGCCTCCTACCTACAAGAAACTTGTCCTCCTTCATCTCAAGAAGTCTGTGGCTGCTGGCAAGCTTGTCAAGGTCAAAAACTCCTTCAAACTTGCATCCAATAAACCTGCTGCCCCGGTTAAGGCCGCTGCTGCTGTTCCTAAAAAGCCCAAGACTGTTACCAAGCCCACAGCCAAGGCTGCTGCAAAGCCCAAGGATGCTCCTAAGAAGAAGGCTGCGGCTAAGCCCAAGGCTAAGACTGCTGCGGCAACTGCCAAGCCCAAGCCCAAGGCAAAGCCTGCTAAGGCAGCGGCGAAGAAGGTTGCTGCCAAGCCTGCCAAGAAGACTCCTGTGAAGAAGCCTAAGAGCGTGGTGAAGAAACCCAAGAGCGTGAAATCTCCTGCCAAGAAGGCGAAGAAGTGAGGGAGTGGAGTGGGGTGGGTTTTGATTTGATGTTATAGTGTTATCTATTTCAGATGGAGTCTAGTATAGGTGGATATATTGTTAGGATGAGAGTATTTGATGTAAATTCCCTTGTTAGAAAGAGTTCTTGTTTGCATTGAATACAGTTCTTGATTATTCACTTCTTCATCTCTATTCTTGTAAATTGGATTGAACTTTTCATTTTCTTCCTCGTTGCAGTTGCTCCTTATAGAGAGTTTCTATAGGGGATTTCTGTTGTCGTAAGAAGATGCTTGTCAATTGAAAGAATTGCTTCGATTCATGTTATGTTGCGAACATGAATTGAAAGAGTGGTTTGAAAACTCTTCTGGATCTTTATCAATTTGCTGCAGTGGTTCTTATTTTTTATTATTAAAATGTGATCAGCTTTGATTTAGGGTTTTGTTATGGTGGGGAACAAAATTATAAAACAGGAATTAATCTGTTGAAAGATGCATGAGCTTCAGTGGTTTCCGTAAAGTCTAGAATGACTGAGATTGGTAACCGCCTGGCAATTGTACACGATTTACAATTTAAAAACAACTGGGCTAGTGAATTTGTAGTCCGGCCTGTTTACTAAGTAATTTTGAAAATCAAAACTTTTTATAATTTTAATAAAGAATATAAGTTATGGTCTTTTTAATCCTTAATATATTACTGTCTGAAAACATGTTTGAAGTTTAGTAAATAAAAATTTCTCTTATTTGTTTTTATTTTCTCATTTAAAATAGTGGCTTGAAGAAATTCAGTTTAAGTATTCTCTTATTCATAATTTTATAAACTTTAGTTTCTGCATCTTAATATTATTTTGGATGATTTTATTGAATTTCTCTGTTAATAATTAGTAGATTCTATAAGTTATAAGTTCAATTTCCTTTTAATAAAAGATCAAACTACTACAAATTTTCACAATAGATTTTTTTATCTATAATCTATATTAACTATTTTTTTATCATCTAATGTAGATTTCTAATTTGAATATTAATGTGTTCAAAAAGTTTTATAGTAAGAGTCATAATTCTATAAATTTAGCACTGTCCTATATATATATATATATATATATTAAGTGTGACAATTTATAATAATTAATATCATGAATGCTTATATTTGTGCAAATAAAAATAAGAGTGACGTTATTAGATTTATTCACCTTTGCACAGAGCCGGGTCCCAACCTCTCATATATCTTGATTTGAAACATGAATTCTTGATTCTTTTAAGAATACTTATCCAAATTCAAACACGTATTCTTATTTAATTTTTCTTCCAAATCTTACCTAGTCTCTATTCGAAAATACAAAACTAGCAGAGTACAAGACATTACAAGAAAACAAAATGTGAAACCGTAACACTCAGCCAACCCTGATGCTAGTCCTTGAGAAAGCTAATTATATTTAAAACGGATGGACTAGTCTCTAGGGAAAATTCATACATTGGTACAAAACATATTACATCAATAACTCTCATCAGTATATAGGAAGACATAATAAAGTGTAGCAATATAAGTTACAAAACATATACACCGCAAGTCACAAGAGTCAGTCCGGGTGAAAACAAAATGAAGCCTTGTTTGGTCTCAGCAGTCATGATTGAACTGAAATGTCTGGATTTGCGCAGTCGGTGATGTTGGGAGGAGCCGTTTTTGTTTCCTTATCCACTTTGGATCGTTCTTTGGGTTTGCAAATGCCATTGTTGTTGCTGTTGCTATTGCGTCGAATGTTGTTTTTGTGAGGGAAAGGGGCATTGGAACCACTCTTGATGTGACCTCCTCCTGTACTGTGACGCGCTCGACTACAAGCTTCAGGAGATGAGTTCACAGGATCCCCAAAGCTCCTTCTCCGACTTAGTTTTGGTGATTTCGGTCGAGTCAGTGGCAGCTGTCACTCACCAAACCAAACCCAAATCAAACATTTTTCCACCGAATTCAAACAACCAAAAATACTGTTATCCATCCCTTTAATTCAGAAATTCTTATGGTAGTTTCATATTATTAGATACAGCCCAAATTACCTTCTTTAATTCAGTCTTAGGGGGAGGCCCTTCATAGTAGAAACTTGGTACTGGATTTGCTTTGATTACCAAATTCTTTCTCAACTGCTTGATGGCTGCTTCTTGCTCTTCCTATCATTGATAATTATCAAATAAAAAGGGATGAGGGTGATGTTTCTAGTCCCAAGAGGAAACACAACGATAAGAATTTTGAAATACCACTGTGTGTCATGCAACTATAAGATAAAAACAGTACCTTTAGCCTTGCCTCATACTGGTTTTTCTCTTCTCGAAGAGCTCGATGTTTCTCCTCCAACTTCAGATAAAACTGGATACATACAATAATAATATCAACATGGAACAATCCTCTGTTTTAAATTATATGCAAGAGTCAACTTGTCAGTAAATCAATACCTCCCTCCGTTTCTCTGCACGTTCGGAGCATCTAAATGTAGGGGCTGAACCGAGAGTCACCTTAGATCTGGCTGTGCGCATAGACATAGCACTAGTATTTTTGGTTAAGGAACATTTGATGAAGTAACAGCCGTATTGTTTGGATGGTTTCAAAATAAGAAAAAAAAAATCTCACTGAAATCCATAATCTTATACATGTTTTAGACTGTACAAGTATGAAGTGTCACATGCCAAAAGATTCTTCCACTGTAGGTAAAACTTGCTCTGTTAACAATAAACCATAAAAGATTCCATGTTTAAAGGATACGAGGAAGCAATAGACCAATTATCTTCATCATCATAGTTCTTCTTATCATGTTGCAACGGCTTGCTTGATGAAAAAGGTGAGTTTGGCTGAAAATATAGAAATTTTTAGTTAGTTACTCAAACAAAAAAACAAACGAATAAACATGTGCAACTGCAGAGCATCGCGGCAAACGTCAAAACATATAAATAGAAAGTCTATTAACAAAAAACCTTAACAAATTAGCAATGTGCACAAAATAAACCATTCATGTATTTCTTTGGCATGATAATTTAAGCTTCCCATGATCGAACAGAGTTGAAATCGATCCAATGCTTTTGTATGTCTCAAATTTTTAATCACATAAAGTATCTCCATTTCATGCTTTAAAAAATTCCTTTGGCAAGCTTTCTTGTTTAAATGACAGAGGGTTGAGAAACTAAACCTCTGTCAAAGAAACATACTCGCACAAACAAGCATGCCTGAAAAACAAAATGAAGATCCTAGTTCTGTAATTCTAAGTAAAACTGGAAACAACCTACTAATAACATATATGCACAACATTCACTAGGTTTATTACACGTCCTTGGCTAAGTTATATAAGTACTTATGAATTGAAGTGGTTCATGCTTCAACATCAACGTGTGATGGCATAACAACAAGGACCATCAATTACCTGTGAATTCTTTGATGAGATAGGTGAGTGCATGTTATTAGTGCTTGGTGACAAATTCAGACCAGTTGGATCAGCTTCAGTATCAACCATTTGTGTGTGAGATTCATGCTTTTCAGTAACCAGATCAGTTGGATGTGTAACAAAGTGACCAGTATGCTCTTTTCCAGCAGGCGAGCTAAACTTAATACTGTCACCCATTTTGACCACTTCAGAATTCTCAATCTCCTCCTCAGGCAAGTCAGTATTACAGTTCGTTGTTTTGGCACTCAAAACATCCTTCTTCTCATGGCTTTTCTCCACAAAAGAATTACCTTTGGTACATTCCTTTACCTCATGGTCCTTTGCCTGAGCCTTAGCTGCTGCCATTTTAGGAGAAATGCATACATTATCATTAGAACTACCATAGGAAGCTGGTAGTACACCATTTGGCTTCTCGTCCACAACTTGCATTCCTGTAACTTCTCTCCCCATGGTGCTGCAGGATATAATTTACAGGATGAGTAACACAAGACTCAGACAAAGATTAATGTAGAAATGTCATCTATCAGTACTACAAATTGAAGAAATACTACACAATTAAAACATAGTTACGCCACCCCATAAACCAAACAAAAAGTTACTTCATATGTTTAAAATCTGTTTGGTACACTGTCCTGTAAACGAAGGTACAAGATTAAGGGATTGGTTAAATATCCTTATATAGATTAAAGAAATAGTAAACAGAAGCTACTTCTTCTGAATGAGTTATAAACAGATCCAGGAGAGAACCCAGTTCAAAAAGAAAATGTTGTTCATATGAATAGATTCCACAGAATTAGCAATTTTGAAAATTTCATCACAACCGCCTGTAACCTCCAAATTCTGAGCTAATCATTTCCCATTTTAGAAAAGAAAAAGAACTTCTCATCTTCAACGCGCTTTGACGTAGAACGGGAGAAAACGGCAAGAGGAGCCATGATTCTCCAGCATAAGCACATACTTTTTCACAAGTACGCACTAAAATTTTATATAAGAAGCCAAAATGAAAATTAGAAAGCTACTCCAATACGATCTTTAATTGAAAGGTAAAAAGAAATATATATTTACATAGTAGAGTAATAAAGTGAATGAAAGATAACAAACAACGTTTCCCTTTGTCTGGAAGAACAGAAACGGAGACGCAAAAGGACTAATTCGAACAACTAAATTCACCAGTAACATGTGTGACGAGTCAGTAGAGAAACCGGAAAATTAAAGCTTTTGAAGAGAAAAGAAACTACATAAACCCAGCAAGTGAAGGAATCAACCGAAGAAATAACAACAGTGAAAATAAACAAATAAAAACATAGAAAAGGAAAAAGGGAATTCCAATTCCACTTTTGACCCAATATTCGTATCCCCATTTTGAAAAGGAGAAGGCTCACAGGTTGCGGCGAAAGAAGATGAGGTTCTCGGGAGCTAGGTAGCAGTGGCGAGTATCAAAATCAACGAATCAGAAGAAAGATCAAAGAAAGGAAAAGCCCACATCAGAAATCACATAAAGAAGCAGAGGAGAGTGGAAATGGCAGATAAATCTCTCCACAGTAGCGCGAAGCAGAGTTAGGTGCAACAGAGATCGACACCCACATTGTAAAGCAAAAGAAAACCAAGCGCAGAACGGGAACAGAGTGAGCAAAGAATGAGAGAAATGTAGCTTACAGTTGTGGCCTGATCTCACAAGATCTCCTTCTACTTCTTCTTCCTTCTCTCCTCTTTCTCTCTCTCTTTGCGTGTGTGTCTCTGGTTGTGTGCTTGTTTTGTTTTATTTCGTTGTGGGTGGGTGCCGAATACAAAGAAAGTCCAAAATTTATGTTTCAATAATATTCTTTTGCTTTATCAAAAACCTCCTTTCTCTTTTTTATTCTCACTCTCCTCCTGTTTGTGTTTATGTTCCTTCGTTGCTTTAACATTATTTATAGATGGTCTTTTCTGGTTTTTAACGGCCATTTTTCACCGAGGTACTTTTCTCCGTTGGTTGTGTGAACCCAGCGTTTAACGGCGTTAAATGAGAGTGAGGTTAAAGTCAAATGAAAAATCAAAATGTAGAGTAAAAGGAAGACGAATGATATCAGTCATCCAACAGATAAGGTATATGCTTTGGTCTTATAGACATACCTAAATATAGCCAAACAATTATAGACTACTAGACCAATATCTCCACATAAATAATACACAACACTTTCCTAATTTTTATACATAAAAAATGCTTTTATCCACACTTACTTACCTTCATGATTTTTTTTTTTACTTAATTACTTATATGTTTACTATTCACTTAACTTAAGATGTTTACTAATTCCTTTTTGCATCCTCAAACTTGAGCTTCTTCACTTTTTAAACTGTGAGGCTTAAGAGTTTATTAGACATTGCTTTTATTAGTGAAAAAGTACACAATCACAGTTTTACATTTATGGAAAAAGTACATAATTTTTTTTAAATTAATATTTTTAGAAATTGATTCTTGAATAATTTTGTTAACATTATAGTTGTTTGCGTTTTACACGGTAATAAAATTGATCTTGTATCAACATCAGGAGGAATAAGACCGTGATTATAGGATATTAATTGTAAGCAAAGAAAAAAGTAGTCGAAAAGAAGAAATGCATTTTCTGTTATAAAGTTGTTGAATAACTAATCTAGAATATGTTTTTAAAGAAGTATACGTACTGCACTTTAATGTATGAGAGAATTGTTTGATTTCATTAGAATTAAGAATTTCATTCACATCAACTTCAATCCAGTTTTATATCATATATCATTCATTAAAGTGTGAAGTTACTTTACATGATTTTGATGATAATCCAACCTTGTTAAGAAACTCAATAAACATCCTATTCGGGTATGTTAATTAACTCTTCTTGCTAATCGCTTATTTCACTGAGTTTACCTTCGCCATGTAAATCTAGTTACCGTGAATCATATTCATTAGATATAGTTTCTTTTTTCTTTTTCACTTTTATGTTTTATTTCCTTTTATGAAATGGAGTTTGGGTATTCTACCTCTTTCTTGAAAGTAAAGCGACAATTTGATAGTACAATGATAATGATTAAAAGCCATGATAATGATGGAGAAGTTTAAGCAACAATATCTGAGTAGAATTAGATGAGTAGGATTAGGAAGGGATCAAAAGGGTAGCAAGTGGGCACAGTAAAACCACAAAAAAATCCTTCTTTTTACTTTTCCCTTTTCCCCTCTCTTTGTGGGGTTGTTTTGTTTGTTCTTCTTCTTCTTCCCTCTTCACTCTTTCCAAATTTCTAGTGTCCATCTTTATTTAATAACTGTGCCTGCCATTTGACCAGACATAAAGGTTAGGTATGTCACCCAATAACTACTACTAGTGAGTGAGTAAGAATGATGCATACTCATCACCCCAACCGCCACAACCATCTTCACTCAATTCACTCTCAACATTTCTCCTCGATGCTACCGTGGAACAACATTGTAAAATCACGTGACAGATTAAATGTAACTTTCATTTATAACTCGTGAATATTATCATTATTATGCCATCAAATCTCTTCCTATGTTGTTTCTCTGGGTGTGGACAAGGTTCAGGCTTCACAAATTTGTGACACATACTACCCACTTGCAAAATTCCATGTCATTAACAAGGTCTCATTTTAGTGATATCAGTTGAAAAATGCGTACGCACCAGACTTGGAAGCTATGCATAGAATTGTGACACAAATTATGAAAGTTCTGTTTTTGATAGAAAAGTGCACGTCTAACCTTCATTCCATTATATGCAGGTATGTATATATGGTTGATTAATTGTTCTCGTCACAAATCCCGAGCTTCTTTCTTAAGATAAAAAGTAACATCTTGAAAGGGTATTTTTTATTGTTAGGTAGGTGTATAATCAATCAATGATAAATGCAAACCATTTTGTTTTCTTCCGGATGATTACACGTTGAGAGATGTTTACCCAAATTCATGTAAAGAGAAGTTTGTAACATTTTCTTTTGTATGATGATTGTTCACAAAGCATAATCAAGGTGAATGTTACTTGCCAAGAGTTTTTTTTTTTTTTTTTTTTTTTTTTTATTTTAATACATAGGGTAACAAAAATGCCAACCAAGAAGCTTAGGTTGCAAGCTATATATGTTTATTTTTGAATATGAGCTAACTCGATAGGTAACTCACGAACAATTTTTTTCATTATAACATGTTCCCACACCTTCTTTATATAGTCGAGGTACAGTAGCAGGGACACCTTTTCTCTTTTTTCTCGTTTTGCTCATCTTCTAAGGCGGCCATTCCCTTTTGAATTTGAAGGTGCAAAGGAGGTAACTATTTCAATTTGAAAACTGAAATTCCCCTATTAAAAAAAGTTGTAGTTTGGTTAGTAGAAACTAGCAATAACTTCATTATCAATTTATTGATCATGTTAATTGGTAACTAAATAAAGTACTTGCACGCTTGTAGGTAGATAGAAAAGCCTTTAAAAAAGAGGTTCTTTATTGGCAGTGGAGAATAAGAGGAATCCTATATATTAATTGTTTGTTTAATAATAGCATATGTTGGTAGAAGGTATTATTAAACACGGATAATATCTTGCACTGCCTTAAATTAATGGGCCAAATTATTCATTACCTATATTCTGAGAGCTTTCACTTCATGCCTACATAGACATTGTTGTATACCTAAAAATTTGAAGCCAATATACGTTCCTTCTTTGTTACTTTATCTACTTTGTGCAATTGTATTATCTTTGAACAAGAGGGGTCAAAATTACTGGTGAAGACCGAATAACTTTCTGTCAGAAATGGGTGTAGTAAGAGGCAATGAGACACTCTTCGCAGTCACTTGTCTCTAGACATTCTTTATTGATATATGATATGGTCTTGCATTTGTTGTACGTTCTGGCATTGCTACATATTGTTGTGGTTTGTGAACACTATTTATGGAGACTTCCGTTTTATTGTCTATCGTTTACGGGAATCTATTCTCCTCCTAATTCCTAACTCTGGAACAATGTACCACCTTTGACCTTTGAACATAAAGTATGCTACTATTACTACACTATGATTTGCCAAGATTTTGCTTTATCGTCCTGCTTATTCTTTGTTTTTGCACCGACGGGGAAACGAAAGACTTAAAAAAGATGCTTTGTCATGTTACTTTGTGTTTCCTCGATTATTTTAATGTTTGATACTATCACATTTCAATAATTAAATTCTGAATTAAAATCGTTTCTCAACATACATTAATGTCATCAAGTACACAGTATCGTTGTTTATTTCAAAAAGAAAAAGAAGTTTACAAGAATTGACCATATTTAATCTCTATTTTCAATCGTGGGCTACTTTTTCTTGGCCCTGACTTGAATATTCCATTTCTTATTCTCCTTTCAAGATTTTCACAAATCGAAAAAAAAGTTGAACCTTCGCTTCATAATTAATTGACCTTTCCATGACCCTTATGCTAGGTTTGGTTTGAGGGGTCGACCTGTATGCGATGATAGAAGGACATGATCACTTTTGTTTGGTTGAAATTATTTGTGTTGATTTAGAAGAGTAAAAAGGAGGAAAATGTAAGAATTTCATGTGCACTTCATTGCGAAGATGAGGGAAAGTCACGAAAAATACAGTTTTAACCTTGCATGTGATACTACAATATCCATTACTATGTAACATTATACTGCCATGCATGCAACACCTTTAATAAAGATTTCCCAACACCTTTGGCATAGATGCTTCTTAGACTTGGAGAGGAATCTTGACTGCGTATGTTTGATGGTGGTTGAAGGATTTTAATTCATTATTAAAAAGAGATGTTGGAGACAGAGTGGTCACCAGTTGAATCTTCTTTATCTTGTTGTGGCTCTCTGTTTCATCTTTTTTGTGAGCTCATGAGTTAGAAGTTTGTGGTGAATGAGAAAGCTGGTGACTTGGTGTGTTGTAGTATAATTTCGTGGTGGCAGGAGAACATGGCGGCGGAAGTCGGCGGTGAGCGAATTCGTCAAAACAGTGATATTCAAATGTGATAATCGATTATGGCAGAAAGTATAATCGATTATAATATATTTTGGCAAGCATAATTGATTATCCTGATACCATAATCGATTATGTATCAAATTTTATACATATAATTATCTGCATTATACCATTATCTTACTCTAATAATCGATTATCTGCATTGTTGTTCATATTTGACGCTTGAGTGATGTTTTTTTTCTTGCTTTGGGATTGTTGATGGTGTTCTTCATTGATGTTTATGACATGTAGGTGTTGGAGAGCTTCATCTCTTGTTGTTCCTGAGTTTCCTGTGGTTTGGTTGGTGGTGGAAAGCGTTGTTTTTGTGGTAAGATTTTTTTTGGGTCATTGTTGGTCTGTGGATAAGTGTGTGTGGGTTGGGTTGAACATTTGTTGTTTAGGTTTGTGGGGATGAGTTGAAGTTATGTTGATTTGGTTTGCATAGGTACACAGTTGTGGTGTTGTTTGCCATTGTTGTCTGTGTTGTTGATCTGGTTTAGCAGAATTTGAATACCTAAGGTCAGTAGTGAATATGTATACAATATGATTTATTTTATTTTGCTGTGTATAATTATTTGGTATATCTCTCTAGTATATTTAGAAATTAGGTTAATATTATTTAAGAATTATAGTAAATTATTGAATACTTTTAAAAATTATATTTACTATATGATTTTTATTAATTCATTTAAAATAATATAGGATATTTATTATGATTTCAATAAATAGTAAAAATTTAAGTATTTAAGAATTGCTTTTATTTAGAAAATGTTTTCAATTGAAAGATTTAGTTAATTAGTTATATTATTTATATACGTTTTCTTAAAATTAAAATATAATATGAGTATTAATGTACAAAGTTTTATTTTGAGATGATAATTTTGTAGGAATTGAATTTATTTAGTATTTATGATTATTTTACTGATTTATTAATTTAATTTTTATTAGCATATTAATTTATTTATGATATAAAAAGTTTGTTAAAAAAATAAAATTTTGAAATTAAACTTATCTAGTAATTTATTTAGGATTTAAGTTAATTTTAGGATTTTATTTAGAAATTAAATTAAATTAATGTTATAAATATTATTTAGGTTTATTATTTTTTAAAAATATTCAATAAATCACTACAAGAAAAAGTTAAATTACTGACAAAATTTTATCGACAAAATTTTATTCGTCGATAAAATATCATTATCGATGATTTTATCGACAGATATCATCCGTCGCTAAATTTATGGATGAATTTACTTTAAATTCGTAGATAATTACTGACGAACTCAAAAATTCGTCAGAAATTACCGACAAACTCAGAAATCCGTTGGTAAATTTATCTACGATCAATTTATCACGAATTTTGAGTGTTTTCGATAAATTTGTCTCGTCGATAATTTTTGTTTTTTTTAGTGAATTAAGAATTAAGATGTCAGAGTAGGTATCTTAATTATTTAATATTGAATACGCTAAGTATTATATTGAATAATTTATGATTTTTATTAATTTATTTATTTAAATTATTTATTTATTTAAATTATATAAGATATTCATTCTGATTTTCAATAATTGAAAAAAATTCCTACTGTAAGTTGTTATGAGGAGCTAATTACATGTTGCAGGATGATTACTTACACTTTATTTCCATCTCATGGGACTTATATTTCTCTACAAGTCTTACGATTAAATATCAAGAAGAGATCTATTACTAGAAAAATTTTCAATGCAAGTTAATTAGAGATTGCAAGATTATAAAATATAAGAATTGTATAAATATTGAGTAGGAAAATTGAGTGAGTATTCCCATTATATTAATATGTATTGATAGGATTTTGGACATTTAGAAACAAGGCATTGATGGACAAAGCTTACAATATTAGTTGAATCTATATCAAGTTCTTTCTAATGTTCCAGACCTCGTTTTCTATAACATAAACGAAAAAATTGGTAACCCGTCATCTTAACACATTGCAATTTCGACAAATTACATATTGTGCAATGAATTTTACAACAAGATATTAGCACAACGATTTTTACTTATTCTCCTAAGCAATTACTTGCCGTTAATAATTTCCAATGTGTGTGATGAGTTACATTGGAGGAGATATAAATGATGTATGACATTTAAGTTGGGTTGGTGAAAATATATAATATAGTTTGTCTTTGTGCAATTAAAATATTTTGTTTTTCACATAAAGTAATTGTGCTTTAAATACTTTTTCAAATGTGAATGATTTAATTTATTTTGGTACACTTATTTTTCATTTGTTGACATATAGTTGCAATATGTTTCACTATTAAAGTACATTATAGACTCACACATAGTCTCATTTAAATTATATGCATTAAAAGCCATAGGAAGTTTCAAAACCTAAACCCTTTGGACAGGTACTTATGTTCCCTACATTTGGCCACTAAGATCAACTCTTCTAGTTGAAGAAGAACACACACCCTTATTTGTCCATTCACCTCTTTTGCATGGAATCCCTTTACCTTCATTTAATGTGAAAAATTGACGTTGTACACATCCTTGCAAATACAACTGCACCTAGTAATATTTTTTTATTTTAATTTTTTCCCCTTTTCTAACATGTATTATGGGAAGTCACCTGTCCTTTCAGCCATTTAATACGAACTCTGTTCTACATTTGGTCTCCACCAACCTTTTTTATTTAGTCATAGCCATACCAACCAACACTAACTTGATTCAATATTTGGAGTTAATGACACACTTGTTAACGAAGGTGGACAAGTGGCCCTGACAGTTGATATGTGCTTTCATAGTGTTGATGCTGCCAAGACCTTCTATTGATAATATGTCATTTGAAAAGGTTTTAGAATAAGGACAAGAAGTTAAAAGAAAGGCTCTAACAACGAAGTTAGGTATGTCATGCTTGTTTGTGTAGGAATAGGGACATATGTGTCCCCCGTTCCAACAAAGGTATCCACAAAACCAACTCAATCAATTCAATGTGGTGCCCACATAACACTTGAAAAATCACGAACGCTCACATGAGTTGAGCCCCACAAAGTCAAGATTGTTTCACGGTAATCGAAAATCAATCTACAAGTGAAGAGAACACTTGATATTAACAATGATGTGGGCGTGCATGTAAACAAGACTTTTAGATCCTTAGTGTCTCCAACTGGAAGGTATGACAATATTGAATTTCTTGAGCGAGATGTCTGTAATTATGTTGGTGAACATCATAGAGCATTGAGAAAGGACAATGATGGAAAATTCTTACTAGACTATTTTTCCCTTATATGTCAATTAAATGAGGATTTCTTTCGCACCTCTTACTATTGTTGCTATTGTGGTCTCCGTCACACCTACTACTAACCATACCATTGTAGATGAGCACAAAGACAAGTGTAAGACTCCTTTTCAGGAGGTGTTGAAAGCAATCAAGTCGAGCTTAGCCAAGAGGAAGAGGAAGGATAAATTCTCAAAATTGGTTGTCAATCTAAAGCCAATGTACTCGCATCGTCGTGTTACCCTTTGAGACTGTGTATCGTGCACTGGTCTTTCCCCGCCCTTGGCAAATAATTTAATTCCTAGCAAATAATTTAATTGATAGGGTTGGGCTAGACTCAGCTACTTGCTCAATGCATTGGGTTATGACATGTAGGTATTGGTCGAATCGTATGTATTCTAGTCCTGGTTAAGTATTACAAGTTGCTTATTGAGAGCTTCCAACTCAACCTGATGTTGGTTTCGCATGAGTTCCAAATCCTTGTCAAATTTGTCTTGTGTGTCAGCTATTGTGTTTTGGATGTTCCTTCATTCTTCTGAAAGAGACTCTCCATGTGTGCTTTTAGGGCACCTAATGATTGAAGCGTCCATCATAGGGTTTGATGATGATGATTCAACAATTCTGCTTCTAGTAAGTATTATAAGATTTGTAATTTGGGAATAAATTTACATAAATCATACATTAGACTTTAAATGTTCTTTTCGGAAAGGAACATGGTTCTTCCAACATAGAAATAGAGATATTCGTACAAGACAAACTTAAACATCCACAAATTGATCATCAAGTTATTGATGATCAAGTTGCTGATAAAAGTTAATTAAAAGAAAATCTACGTAGAGAAGATTTTCTAATTCTCAATTTAATAAAAGTTAAAGAATTTATAGAATATAAAAAGTACATGAGTATTGAGTGAGAAAATTAAATGAATACTTTCTTTAAATCTATCTCTATTTATAAGATTTTTGGTATATAAAAATAAAATCTTGATAAAAAAATATAATTAGATTATTTAATACATCGAAATCGATTATATATCCAAATTATAAGCGAACCAGTCCAATTTATTCTAATTTATTTTATATAGATATTATAATGCTATTAAAAATAGCTCATAGAGAGGTAGGTAAAAAACCACGTTATTCTTTGTACACCAAAAAGTGAGGCGTAAACACATTTTAAATTATTTGATTTATAAACTACAGTCTGAACCGTGGCGTGTATGCCACTTCTTGTGTCCGAGGTACAAGGATGATTTTAATTGAATTGTTTAATAGTTTTAATTGAAGCATCAGCGATTAAGATCTGAAATCTACGTACGACAATTCCAATATCTAATGCATTTAGATATCATGGCCAAATCCAAAACAATTGTCACCATGTATACTAATTACAAACCTAACAGTTTTATCATGTCCAATACCTACATGTATTTTACTCAATCTGATTTACTTAAAAAAAACAAAATGTTTTATATTTTTAATTTTACATTATGTTAATTATATTAATTTTTATTTAATACCTTTATTATAAAATAGTAGTTAAAGATTAGTAAAAAAATATTGTAAGAGCCTTTTATTATGAAAGAATAGTTTTTTGGGAAAATATTTTTTTTTTTTTGCTTTTAATGTGTTTGTTAGAATTTCTGGAAATAATTTGTAATTAAAAAGAATCCGAAAGTTGATTATGACCAAAAGATATTTAAACAACTTCCCATAAAGTTAGTTACTTCTTTACAGTAAATACACATAAATTAGCTTCCACATTTTTTTTAATTTCTAAAATATAATAACTGAATTTTGAATAACCACTTATGGGCAATTTTTTATTTTTAAATAGCTGGAATAAAATATACAGCCTTTTTTTCCTTTATATAGCTAGAATCTTAATTAACATTCAGCGTTAAACTGCATATATACCAACAACAAGTAGCTTTCCAAATGAATTTCTTAAGCAACCTACTTATTTTTCTATTTCGAGTATAATTAAGTGCATACTAACGCATCATTATTCATTAACTACATATGGAACACGTATAATATATTTTAATAATTAATGACATTTAAGTCTCACCCATCACATGTTATTTTCAATCAATTTCGTATGCCTAAGAACTTAGAGGCTAGTGCAGTATCTTAACCCTTCACCAAATGATAGTTTAGAGACTGCTTTTTGTTATATTAATCACTTCAACTAAACCAATTTATATTCTCCATATGATTAAAGTCTCTTTTCACATATAAAAAGCCTCAATATTTTATGTAGAAATTACCTTTGTGCTGTGTTGACCTTTATGTTCCATATAAACAAACAAAAATGCAAATAATAAGCATTATTTTGGAGGATCATCAATCCTCGTCATAACACGTTTTGAAATCAAGAAATAATGTTTTTCTATTATACTTACGATACATGTATTATTATACTTCATATCCCCAAACATGCATATATATAAATAAATTAGAAAATCATGAGGACGAGATATGAAAGCTTAACCGATGAATGATCATACAGTTGAGAAAAAATATAAGAAAAAAAGTCACGGGAAATAAGTATATATATTTTATGGTAAGATAGAACAATCATTTTCACTGCACATGCCAAGTTAATTTCATAAACACTGATGTATTATTTAAAAACATTGTGATATATTCTAAAGGCTATAACAAAAATTTGGTGTATGTTTGAATCAGGTGGATGGAGTTAGGCATGATTAAGCTGCCCCATCTATAGGTTTAGTTTAACTCATATATCAACATGATATGGCAGAGAGAAATCATCTCCTAGAATCAAATCAAGAGGCATTGGCACAGCTACATTTGGTAAGTGTTCACACACCAAAATTTTCATTTGACTTTTGTGCTGCATTTGTTGTTTGTTGTGTTTAATTATGGTATGGTGAAAATAGTAGTGGACGTGACAATGGTGGTGTAGTGTGCTTTGTTAGAGAGATGTTGTATTCTCACAAAGAAAAGGACTAAAGCAGATCTAGAAGTGCAAAAAGAGCGTGTGGGCACTTTGATTTGCTTCCACCAATTAATTGGTCCCATATCGAATAACTTGTGCACGTTTGGAAATAGACCCCCCTCTCTATCCCTACATTTCTTTCTACTAATACCAATTATCAATTTCTCTCTATTATCAAATATTCCTACCTATTACTTCAGCCTAAGAAACTACTGAATCTCTTTCCTTTTACACTTTAATAGGAGAAATTAGGTTGTGTATTAATTTGGTGTATATTATTCTAGTGCATGCCATGATAAACTTGCTAATCTTTATAATAACGACAAGCTTTATCCTTTACACAGTGGATAATTAAAAAGTGTGGATATGGATTAAAATCTTTGGAAGTGAAATAAGAAGAAGTGGAACTTCGATCATATAGTATTTCTATTATACCAGTGGCTGAGTTTTGTTAATAAGATACCGAATTTTTAGACAGAGTTAATGTTTCAATTTTAAGTCCGTTAAAATGATATTATTAAAGTTAATTATTGCATCTGTTTTAGAATTTGACCTCAATTCTTAAGAAATATGAAATTATTGAGTGTACTAAAAAAAATAATTACATAATATTTTTTTTTAGAATAAAAAAGTAAAATATAAGCAATAGGAGATAAAATTTGATTAATTTTTTTCTTAAATACACAAGTGATCTCGCTCATGTTCTTGTTTTATCTACTTTGTTCTTTAATTGTTTTCTTATTTTAACTCTTATAATATTATGTTTTATTATTTTAATTGTTATATTTTGTTTGGTTTAAAAAATGAAAAAGAAAAGTAAAAAATGAATTAAAAATTATAATTAAGGTTGTTTGGATGATGAAAAAAAGTGAAAAATGAGAATGTTGATTTTATCGATATAATAATTTTTTTTTATAAATTTAAAATGTAATTTGTACAATATTTTAAAAAAAATACTTTTATATAAAACTATTTTTAAAATAAAAATTAGGGATCAAATAAATTTTAAATTAAAATAACAAGTTATTTCCAAATTTTAATAAATAAATATATTTTTTTAAAATAATGATATATTAAAATAGATTATATTATAATATATCAAAATTTAAATTATTTAACTTTATTTATTATTTTAATATTTTTATGTTAATTATATATTTTACTATAATTTTATATTAAAAAGGGCTTATATTTTCATATTAATATATAATATTATAATATGTTGATAAAATATTAATAATATAATTATTATAAAAGTTCATATGTAAACTAAATACTAATAAATATTTTAAATGTTATCTATAAGGTTGAAAACATATTATATAAACAAACCATCAAATCAACCTAGAAGGTAATATGACATAGCAAAATAATAAAACTAAAAAAATTAAACAAAGTGTAAGGTCTATCTCTTATGTTAAAAAATAAAATAATAAAAGAAAGAAAACTAGAATTGAGGTGCAAAAATCTCTCGATTATTTATTCTTTATAATAGTCATTCTAACAGGTCTTTTAGCAGCCTAGGAAACACACTTTCTCGGTCTCCTGGATTTCCTATAAGTCTAAACACAACCTTTTCAACTCATTTGAATTACTAGGGACCCCTCCTCCACCTGATCGACCCAGTACTTAGAACTTACATTCTTCCTTAAACTTAAAAGAAAGAATCTAAGTAACTTGTACCTCTCCTGCATCTAGGTGCAGCTCCACAGGCATGAACCAACAGTAGTTAAGTGCAAATCAGAAGAGCTAAAACAAAACTCCTGGACTTTCAAACCACCAGCCATCGTGGCATCAAGCTTAACCTAGCAAAATCATGAGAAGTTATTTCAATGATTTTTTCGGCAGCTATAGAAGCATTATTAGGTGTAATGCCAGACCTGCGAGGTGATTCAACCAGATCATCATGACCATTAAAATTTGAGTTAGAAGCCTCCTCCCCCAACATATTCACCCATTTCTTAGAAACCAAACTCTGAATACTAGCACCCTGTAAGAAATTCTCTTCAAAAGCAATAGGTTTAAAATTATATTATTTGTCCCTGGAACAATGGCAAAGGAAGCAACTAAGGGGGATTGGAACCACAATATTCACATTTTCATGCTTATTTTAGGACAAGTTTTCATCCAGAACAAACAATTTAGAAAAAAGTATTAAAAAATTCAAAATTAGACAAGTGAGCCAAGTCACCCTTAGGAGAAACATGTTATATCTGCTCAACATTCTGAACCAGAGAGGCCTGCTAAGAATCATTAACAAGACTTGACATCCCTTCTAAATTATCTTCCTGATTACGGTCATTATTAGGAGCAATAACATCACCTCCTAAATAAGATGGTTTAGAGTCATTACAAACATCAATATTAGCAACATTAACTACCTCAGTATGCATATTCACATTTTCCTCCTTTGTCCCCAAGTTGGACTTAGGAACATATCATTGTTTAGACTTCACTTTGTTGATCAGAGTTATCACTTCGAGGTTAAAATGCTTGTAAGCAGATAACATATAATCAATCATTTTATAAAAAGATTCAAAAAATGAAAGTCGTTTATACTCCACGTCAACTATAAACACAAAATATGGATGCTCCACTAAAAAGAAGAGATAGTAAATTCACATAAACAAGTATATGAGCATAGAAATCAAAAGAAAAAATTATAATATAATCATCTAACGCAAGAGAGATACTATTCCCTTTTACTATAAAAAAAATAACATGCGATTCTCAATATTTTAAATAAAGGTGATGAATTTATATCCAAATGTTTTGTTTTCATAAACTTTGTAGTTTTGTAGTTGGTGGAACGAAGTCTCTAATCTAAACAAATATCAGCAAAAATTCTAGAAAAGGATTTTAAGATCCAACTACTAATACATATAGCATGTCGTTCAAAAGATAAACAAAAAGTTAAAAAGACCTTTACGAATAGAAATTGCCTTTCAATAGAGAAATTTCAAACAAAATCCAACAAGAAACAAACATAAAATGCTCCGTAACAAAGAAAATAAGACGCTCTGAAAAACCTAGCGCAGCCACCCCGGCACCATTCACTTTTGTCAATAACTTAGCGCAATCCCACCCCAGAAGTAATTATCACAACTAGTAATACAAGAAATGGTTAACAAAATCAATATTTATTGAGTATATTATATTTAATATTTTTACAAATCATGGTTATATGGAGAAAGTTTATTGATAAACATTATTTTTATTTTTATTTTATTTTTCATACTTTTGTCTATATGCGTGAATAATAAATCACACGAAAAACACATGATTACCGTGAGATAAAATTTTACATTTTAGATGTATAAATTTATAGAAATCAAGATGAAAAAAATAGATATATTATAAGAATAATTTCCAAACTAATAAAAACACTATTTAAGAAAAATTATTGTATTTTAATTATTATGTTGTTCAAACACAAAATTATTTTAAAATGCAAAAATTATTAAAAAAATTAATTTATATAATTTCTTACTTACTAAATGTGTAGTGTTATTTAAATTCATTCAACGCTTGATTTGCATAAAATAAATAATTATAATGTATTAAGTTACCTTGAATCATAATTAGTAAAACAATGTCCAAATTTAAGCATAAAATATGTTTCAAATGATAATATAAAATAAGATGTGGGTTTATGTTAACTACGTAAATTATTGTCATAGTACATTTATTTTATCATTTTGGTCTAAACAAATTGATCATTTTAGTCTTGTATTATATGTTTGTTGGTTTTAGTTCTGGTTACCAAAATTTCACCTTAAAATGGTGATTTGGCATAAGAAATGTCACGTCACCCTAACATATGTGCTACGTAGTATGATTGACATTTTATTCTCCATGCCATTATTTAGCGTTAAAATCTGGATGGAGTAGGTACCAAAACAATATAAGTTTATATCATAAATTTTAAAATAACAAAAATTTAGGGATACATTAGATATGCCACTAGCATATTTAAGTTTCTTTTTTTATGAGTGGAGAGGAGGAGGATAAAACTTTGGCCATTAACAACTATAAAATTTGGTACTAAGGTACTTAACCCCTTTAAGTGAAAATAATGATGTTATTGATTGTTTTAAAAGTCATGATGATAAGGCTTAATTATGATACAAGTTCATATTGACACTTTTAGGCTAGATTTTTTTTTTTTTTTACTTTATTAAGTAATAAGATTAAAGTAAACTAAAATTTTTACTTTATTAAATAATAAAATGGTATAAATTGAAAGGTAAAATGGTATGAATTAAAAGGTAAAATGATATACATATACCATTTTTTTAATATGAACATTAAAAAACATTACAAAAAAAATTATTTAGAGATCAATTCTTAACTACCAAATAAAATGGTTACTAATTGTGATCAAATTAACTATCAAATTAAATTTTAGTTATTAAATAACTACAAAATAAAAGTAATGATTAAATTTAGTAACCAATTAAGTCAAGATAATTGCTATCTAACATTAGCTACAAAGGTTTTAGTCACTTATATCATTAGTTAGAGACTAGAATCTAATGGTATAAGTGTCTAAAACTTTTGTAGCTAATGTTAAATATCAATTATCTTGACTTAATTGGTCACTAAATTCTATAATTACTTTTATTTTGTAGTTATTTAACAATCAAATTTTAATTTGATATTTAGTTTTATCACAATTAGTAACCATTTTATTTGATAGTTAAAAATTGATCTCTAAATAACTTTTTTCTTGTAGTGAAAATAAAGAAATAAAGTTTTGAACTATATTCTTTTAAACACTAAAATGTATTTTACTAGATTTTGATTACATAAATTAGAATAAAATCATAATAAATGAATAATTATATGTTATTTAGTGGTTACTAATCAAAACATTTTATGGAAAATATAGAAAAAGTATAAGTTTGATCACCCATGATTTTTTCTATAGGTAAAAATTGTGTTCACATTAAAGAATATTTAACAAAAAAAATACAAACAACAGAATTGAGAATATATCTTAAGCATATTATCGACACATAAAAATATCGAAATAGAAGTAAATATTCACAAACATCATATGAATCAATACACATGTCATCATAAATTTATCCAATTGATTATAATGCACTAAGTTTTTTATTTATTAGATCTACGATAATCGATTTTAACCTAAAACAAAACTGAAAAAGTCAATCAAGACAATATAATTGATCATGGTTATCTCTCATAACAATCATAAAAACTCTCTTTTAAAAACTTCTTTAAATCAAGGAAGATTTAAAAGATTTTATATAAAATTGCACATATCTTCAATAAAATATAAATGGATGGATGATATGTACACACAAATGTGTAACACAAGATATGGTACTCAATGTATATATAAAATGACAAATCATAACTTAGATTTTCGCATTATTAAGACACCACTTTTACTTTCTGAATAATCAATATAACTTAAATTTTCACATTCTTGAAAAGATTTCACATTCTTAAGTCCGTGCTTAAACTTTTCATAACACATAAAACAAAATAACTTAAATAGGACAACATTTCATAATACAAATTTAAATAATTCAAAACACAAATTATCATACATTTATTATTTTCCATCACAAATCTTAAGATGTGAACTTTCATAAACATACACACATGAGATTTACATACCAAAACTCATTTCATAAACATATGCAGATAAGATTTATATACCAAAAATCTATCGCTACATTTCTTTAAGTTGTAAATTGTGAGTGTTATCTAATTTACTTTATATTATACATACTTAAACCCTAAACACACGTAAAAACTAGAACTAATACATATAAAGTAGAATTTCATTAAAAGATATATATGATTTTCAATCTTTCTACCGAAGTAGTTTTATAAAGACGGCTTCACTTTCTTTTATAAGAGTGGTACCTATTTTATTTTAGTTTTTACTTTTTTGAATTTTATATAAATACTTTTTAAAGTGTTTTTTAATAATTTGATTAATGATTTTTCAAAAATTTTAAATTATTATGTAAACAATTTTTTTCATTTTTATTATTTTTTAATAATTTGACTAATAAATTAAAAGTAAAAATTTATATTTTTTAAGTTCTTTTGCCTTTTTTAACTTTTAATGTAAATATTTTTATTTATTTATTTTTAGATAATTTGATTATTAAAATTTATATTTTATTTTTATTTATTATATATATATATATATATGAATGTTTTTTTAAAAAAGATAATATTTAAATTTAAATATATTTATCAAATAATTAAAAAAATTAAAATAAAAAAATTTGTTATCTGAACTAAAAGAATAAATTTTTAATATAAAAGATTGAAAAAAATGAAATTATAGTATTATATAACTACGACTTTATTAAAAATAAAATGAATAAAAACATAAAATTCTGTATTCAAAGAAACAACTTACTTATTTACGTAATTTTAAAAAAATTATACATTTGAATGAAAAGTATACTCTGAGTATATTTATCTATTTTTGTGCAAGTTACAAGAGAAGAAGCTACCTCCACCTGTCTTAACCTATTGGGAAATGAAAAATACACTCTCCATCCATCCAAAATATGAAAGGAGAATAACGCCCAACCTCAACCTTCCATCATACCCAAGCAACTAAAACAAAACAATCATTATCCTCCACCAATATATATATATATATATATATATATATATATATATATATATATATATATATATATATAACAATTGTTTAATA
>Ga0209489_100851_pt1 | contig 60995 bp, 26 predicted proteins | sample SiratrowhiteBW_FD_187527 | JGI IMG/M metagenome (GOLD analysis project Ga0209489, IMG submission 187527) | Root nodule microbial communities of legume samples collected from California, USA - Siratro white BW (SPAdes) (version 2) | ecosystem: Host-associated > Plants > Roots > Nodule | place... | reverse complement strand
ATGCAAATTATGATTATGATGTAGAAAACAGATTATGCTATTATTGATGATGAAAGATGACATTATGTTTGAACCCATTATGGACTTCTCATTATGAGGTCATATTAAGGAGAAGGACGATACAGTAGTACATGGAAGGAAATGTGTCGATTGAATGACATGTAACCGCCATGACTCTTATTATTCCTATATCTTTAAGTATGACGAATGATGGAACCAATTTTATTGAATGTCCTTTAATGCGCATTATGACTTATGTAATTTATTAAATCATGAAGTATTATAGCATCACATGAGTCAAATGGGAGAACGTTAGAATAAATAAATAAATTATTCTATAATGTGATATCCTATAATATGACTCATGTGAAATATTATTATGGGTCTGTATGTGATTTAATAAAACTAAAAAGGACATTTTGGTAATTATGAGAAGTGGTTTATTTAATAAATAACTGATAGGTAACCAATCTTATGGACATTGGTTTTATAAAGAACATAGGGTTCTGTCTCTACAGTATAAGCGTTTTTCACAGTTAGCCATCAATAACGTGTGTGGAGATTAAAGTGACTGAAAGAGATAGATTGGGTCAAAGGAGAATAAAGAAAAGAGATAAAGAGAAGAAAGAAGATCTCTCATGGATCAAGGTAAGTCTCTCTTATTATCCTATATGTGAGAATCATAAATTCTGATGATCTTGTGGAATATTTATGATTAATTATTCCCATTATGTTTTTAATTTACAGTAGATGGTGAAAGCCTTGAAGGAGGTTAGGCCAACCTTCAAGAGAGAGCTTCTAGCTTCTAGGAGAAGAAACTCAATGTGAAACTTGAGGCAATGTGTTGAAAATTTGGCAGCATTTCATTACACAAATCAAGTCTACATTAGAGGTTCCTAAACCTCTTATTTATAGAAGAAAGGATGAGCTACTTAGCTTTCCATGCAAGCTATCTGGGTAGGGTATGGAAGAAGCTAGGTCTAGAAACCCTAGCTTATAAGACAAGCTTCTAACCCTAGCTTATAAGACAAGCTTCTAACCTTAGCTTCTATAACAAGCTTCCCAAACCTATCTTGCACTCCAAGGCTCTCACAAGGTGGTAACAAGTGGCACAAGGAGAGAGCTCCTTATGCTACTTGGACTCCTTGATCAAGTCCAACATTATTTGTGGACCTCAAGCCCAAACTTACACTACATGGCCCAAAAATACAAGGCCCAAATTTATTCTACTTTGCCCAAATACAAGGCTCAAATTATTCTAAACTATTCTAAACAATTTATACAAATTAGAGGACTTCTCCTTAATACTCTATTTTCTCCAAAGGGATTTCTTCATATTTGTATTTTGGCCCGAACAGTTGATTAAAAGCCCAAATAGGATGAGATGGGCCCAATCTTCTGGAAAGCTCTTAATTCTCTATCTGGATCTTTGTCCTCTTTATTCTTTGATTAATGTTGCTGGGGCGTACTCCATCATCCCCTCCCTCGTGAAAGGGATCTGTCCTCAGATCTTACAATGTGTTGCGGACAGAAGCTTTATTATTGTTGATTTATTCACGATTTCCTCCAAGATCAAACACCATTCTATAAAAACATGAAAATAGTAAAACAGATGGCATTTTCTCATAACATTTAAAAATGCAAATGAAAAGAATGTGTCTTCCCAGGTTAATGTACCCTTTACCTGATGTTAAACCTGGATAAATGATTTGAAGGATACTTTTATTTTTAATTTTTGAATATTTTTCTACCCTATGAGTTTGCCTAATATTTTGATCTTCTTGTTTAATTTCAAGCAACGCACAAGGTTTTTCTATGAGTGAGGTTTTTGTGCCAATGTCTAGCTCAACCCCAGACAAAGATTGTTCTACAAATATTTCCTCACTAGATTTTTCTGTGTAAGAGGAGTGTACGTCAATGTCTTTCGACAATGGTTTATCTTCAACTAAATCTTCACAATATTTTTCTATGGAAGAGGAGTCAACATCTAGTTTAGCTCTAGATAAAGGTTCATTCAACTTCTCACAAGATGATTCTACGGGAGAGGATTTTATATCAATGTCTGGTTCAGCTCCAGACAAACATTTGTCTTGTCTTTCTTGTTCTTTCCTCTCTCATCTTTCTTTCTGCTCTTTTTCTTTTCTCTCTTTTTCCTTATGAATCATTCCATTTATTTTTTCTTCTATAAGCTCGATCCCTTTAAGTTCATGACCTAAGTGAGCTAGATGTTTTTCTAATTTGTTTATTCTTTCTATCTTCTTCGCCTCTTCTCTCTTTTCCAAATATGAAGGCGAAACAAATTTTCTTCTCATACACGCCTTCAACTCTTTCCAATTCAATATTTTAAATTTCCTCCCAATTGAGACATCATATTGCCTTTGTTTCCACCAAGACATGACATATTCTTGAAAACTTGAAGTAGCCATGGATAATCTTCTAAATTCTTTTACTTGGTGGAATTCAAAAAGTTTTTCAACCTTCATTTCCCGTCCTAAATATTCTTCAACATTATTATATCCATAGAATATAGGGAGGTTTATCTTAAGCTCTATAGAATGGAAATGACTTCTAGGCTTAATCCCTTTATGATAATCTCTAACCCTCTCATACACATGACAATGATCACTCATTATTTTTTCGTCTATAAAGATTTTCACTAATACTTTGAAAATAAAATTTTCAAAACAATGAGTGATAAAATTGTTAACACCACGGCTAAGCATGTTATTTGATGAAGTCAATAAAGACCATTGCTTGCTGAAGTTTCTGATAGATTGAATCTGGACTATGTTAGATCAATGCCTAGCACGTGAGCTGATGAAGATTGCCTCATGAAGAATCTATTGGAACCAGCCTGGACCAGAATTGTTCAAGTAAAGATTTTAAGCCAACATGAAGATGGTTGGGTGATTCGGTCTTGGTCTTTAGTTGGGTTTGTGTGTTGGTGATTGGCTTAGTCCTTAATCATTAGTGGCATGGTTCATCATTCTTGAGGTGCTAAGAGATTCACAAATATTTTTTATTAAAACTGATTTTAAGAAAAATAGCCCAAATTGATTTTTGCTGGAAAAGGTTTTTCAATCAATTGAATTTCTAAAACAATCGATTGAATGTGACAGTTATTTCTGTTACCACTGGAATCTTTGACTGGGTCAACTAACGGTCACTTCAATCGATTGAATGGTTTATTCAATTAATTGAACTGTGATAGCTAAGCTGTTTTAAAACTGATTTGGGTATTTAAAGGAATGGGCACTATCATTTTCAGATATCTAAGATTTTCGAAAAACATTCCTTGAGATTTTCTAAGTGAGATATAGCGCCCTTTTTGTGCGATCATCCTTCACAAAGCTTTTCAAAACAAGAAACCTCCAAGAACGTGAATCTTTAAGCATCCTTGAGTGAGGTTCTTGCTACTTTGGTTCTAGGCTAAAGCTAAGTCTTCTACACCTGATCTTCATTCTTTGTAATCTGTTCTTTGTAAAAGTACTGTGTGATCAATTGTTGATTTTGCTGTTATTGTATTCTGTTAACTATTTTCAATTACTGGGTCTGTAATTGAGTTGGTGCAATGGGTTTCTGCACTAGTCTCACATCTGCTGAGGGGTTCAGTAGAGTGTGAGTGTTGGGGGGAGCAGTGTTGCTTGCGGATTGCAAGTGTTTTGGTACAGTGGGTTTCTGCACTGGTTTCACACTAGCTGAGGGGTTCAGTGAGGTGTGGGTTTACTGGTGGGAGTAATAAGTACTGAGGGGAGCAGTTTGTAACTTGCTGGGAGCAAGGGTTGCAAACTGATCTTGTGATCCTTTTAGTGGAAATCTTTGCTAGTTTGCAAAGGACTGAACGTAGCCCTTGAGGAAGGGTGAACCAAGATAAATCTTTGTGTTCTTGATGTCCTCTTCTCTCTTCTTGATCTTTTTTTTATCTGCTTGCATTCGCTTAATAAACTGATCACTGAGTCTGTTGACATATATCTAAATCAACTGTGTTTCTGGTTATTTCTAATTTACTGGATTGTGGTTAATCATCTTAATTCTGGATTAACACATCTTTATACTGAAAACTGTTTTCTGGGTTTATCTTTAATAATTTTCGCTGTGCATAATTGATTGTTTACTGGACAATCCATAATTACACGAGTTGATTGATTGAATTAAGAATTTTCATTATCTATTTCAAGAACAATTCATATTTGCGAAAAAGATTTTGAAAGTACAATTCACCCCCCTCTTGAACTCGGTCTGAACCTTGTTTTACAAAAATGTTTTCACAAAATATTTTTAAGCTTTTTGGTGAAATTCCCTACAAAGAAATATTAATGAAAGGCTTCCAAGTAGACTCCCAGGAAAGAGAGGTGCGTCACTTGAACAACTTAAGTATCAAGTCTTTCCTAGCTAGAGTTTTCCTCAGTCCTCTTCTAAAACATCTCTTAATAGAAAACTTCAAAACATTTTTCCCTAATTGTGCACGTGAAATCCTAAAGACCAAAGGAAGGTCAATCTAACGAAAGTGAGAGAAATAAATCCTAATTGCCATGGAGACCTAATAAAGAAAATAATAGAAGAAAGTTGCAAGAATGTAAAACAAAGCAAATAACTAGACGAATTTCCTAAATGAAAGTGCAAGTGTGACACTTAGAGCCCTTTGAAACACTTCCATGTCTACAAGCTTAGACTATTCCACTAATGAAAAAGAGTTTTGCAAATTAGAACTCAATTGAATACAATGAAAATGTTGTTGAAAAATTAAAATTTCCTATACTATGCACTCCTTGTGTTGTTTCTTTGTCTCACTAGTGTATCACTCTTTGCTTTTGGTGTGTTTGTTCAAGAAGCTTTTCTGCACATGGCTTTCATTCCTCATTGTGTATCATTCTCCAATAGTGTTTGGGAGTTTCACTCTTGATGTATTGGCCAATTCAACTCAAGTGTTTCACCAAAGTACTATTTCACCATAAGGTCACAAGCAATAAAAGCTAATTTGAATAACACAACACAAAAGGATTATAACAATTGACAGACTCAAAGAATGCAAATAAAATTGACAAACAAGAAATTAAAGCTTTAGAAAGAAGTTTAGCACTCAAAGAAATGATCTAAGAATGGCTCTAGAGTAGATTAACAAAAACAACAAACAAAAACTAGAGTTTCAAGTTCTGATAGCAGCTCTTGTGTGATTTATAATTTTCTCTACAGTTCTCCTTTTGTCTTGAAATTTTGACCACAATTCCACAGCAGCGCAAGGATCATCCACATAAAATTTTAGAAATTTAGGACCAGTACTGCCTTCACAATAAATCTAGAACAGAGACTTATTTTCAGTTCCAGTTTCAGTAATCTTCTGGCAGCAGTATTTGTAAAATTTATCACGGTCCGAATTCTTGGAATTAGGTCACAAAAGTTTTATCATACACTCACAACTCAATAATGAACGTCCATACCAAATTTAAGTTCAATCTGAACACTGAATCATTCTAGATAAATCGAAAACAGAGTGCGTTTCTTTAGGTCCAGTGCAACAGTCCTACTATCATAAGTTAAGTTTCTGGCAATACCGATTCAAAAATTTATTACATCTAAACCACAGAGAATTAAGTCTTCAAATTTTAACCACATACTAGTAACATCTCAAGCTATGGTAACTCCAAATTTAAGCAATTAAAAATCACTGGATCGGTTGCAGTAATTCAAACACAAAGGCGTTTTTACACCATCATCATTTGTTAACCAGCAGTGAGCATTCGACTTTTACAATTTATCATTTTTTTTACAGAATGAATTAGAATGCACCTTTTTCACAGTATCTTTTACACATTCCAAAGTAGCCTCACACAAAATTTCAATTACAAATACATAATACTCTGTTCTCAGTAATTTCACAAATTCCAATGACCTTAATCAACAAATATCAGTGCAGGAAAATGAAACCTATGGAATGCAACGAAATTTAGAAAGAACTACAAGACATATAGGAATGATATGACTCAAGGAAACTCACTAATGATATAATAGTGAATTAAAGGAACTCAAGATTGCAAAATTAAAAGACACAAAAAGCACATTATGACACAAAATAGTAAACACATTCTGTTTACAATTTCAGCAAATGCAAACTGCTCAAACCTATTCTACAAGCATAAACCTAAGGACTTGATGACAATATGAGATCATACATGACTTGACATATACTATGGATCATAAAAACAAAAGCTAGGACACAATTGAACACTTTGAACCGATTAAAATCAACAAAGACTCAACAAAACAAAAGATAGCTTACGGTACACACAAAAACACCTAGAATATTGTATTTTTGGAAGGTTCAAGAAGATTGATGCTATTTGAACCGTTTAAACTCAAGAACACAACAATTAATCGGTACAAAACAATCAAGACATGTAAAAACAGTGGTATACAACACGGAAAAGCAAAACACAAAGTGAAAAGGATCAAGAACTTAGCTCTTGAAGACCAAAGCTCATGATACCAAATGATGGAGGAGCTCCTAGGTGCCTTAACTTCTTATGCAAGCTTCAATGGAAGTTGAGCATGATGGAACCTTGAAGCACCGAATAGAAGAAGTGGATGAAACTGCTCATGATGCGGAAGCCATGGAAATGCAAAGAAGGAAGCGTGCAAGGAGGTTGATGGTGAAGTAGATGATGAAAGTCTTGAAGGAGGTTAAGCCAACCTTCAAGAAAGAGCTTCTAGCTTCTAGGAGAAGAAACTCAATGTGAAACTTGAGGCAATGTGCTGAAAATTTGGCAGCATTTCATTACACAAATCAAGTCTACATTCTTATTTATAGAATAAAGGATGAGCTACTTAGCTTCCCAAGGAAGCTATCTAGGTAGGGTATGGGAAGCTGGGTCTAGAAACCCTAGCTTATAAGACAAGCTTCTAACCCTAGCTTCTATGACAAGAACTATACGAAACTACGAAAATGAGGCAACAATTCTCATTATCTGATCCTGAAAATCAATGAGAACTTATCAATTGTAGTAAAGTTGGTTTCATATCAACAATTCTCTTATTTATTTTCGATCTCACTATACTGCTCAATTTTCTATAACTCACACAAGCAATATAGTCATTCTTTAATTCTGAGTCTGATTTGCTTCAGCCATATCTGCTTTCTGTTATCTTGCGTCAAACAAGTTTCTTCCTACAATTCTCTCAATTTCCAGATCTATAGATAATTGATATGAAGAAAATATTGATATGAAGAAAATATCCTCCTAGTAAAATAGACCCTTGCATGCACAAAAAAGTAGCCAATAACTTAAAGCCATAAGTTAGTCTAACAAAATAATTATCTACCAAATTAAAAGTAAAACTAAAACAATAAAATTAAAATAAATCTAAAATAATTATAAATGCACAATTGTGATATATTGAAACACAAATCTTGAACAATGACACCAAAAACTTATTAGCAAAAATTACAATGATGACAAGTGCGTCAAAATTTGACAAGTAATAAAGTTATCGTTCTTCTCAAAAGATTTATGTAATATAAAACAGTTAAAACAATTATAATAAATTCATATTAAGGACAAATGCAAATTCTTATAAGATATTGACAAAATTAAAAAGTTAATTTTTATGTTTTTATCAACAATGAAAGGAGATAAAAGTTTAACAATAATATGATGAGTGTTGTTTTTAACAAGTAATTAATTCAGATCTAGATAAAAAGAAATTTTCCAATACTCTTAAAAATTAATAATCCATTAATGGACCCACACAAGCATAAGGTATTCAACATGCACTGTATGTAGGAAGTCATGAGTGTTGTTTTTACTATTGGATATGCTTAATTAAAGGGTTTTAAAAAACTTTTGGTAGGAGCCTGACTCTTATTTGTTTTGTCGAACTTTTGGTTTGTCTAATATCATTATTTGGATAATTAAAGGTAAATGGTGTAACTGTATTTAGAGTGACTTATATCTTTAGAAAGAGTGATATTTACGGTGATTGATTGGCTAATTTAAGTGTAAAAAATATAAGTTTGCTTATTATTATATTTTAATTGACTATATTAGGCTGGAGGTTTTTTTTTATAATCCTTTTATTTTGATGTGTAGAGAGTTTATTTTTTTTATCGGTTTGACGTGGTTGCTTATGCTTTTTATTATTTGGTCTTATTTGTTTTCTTTAATATTTTTTATATGGTAACAATAATTAGTGAATTTTGAAATTAACTTAGTTGAAATGTCAATATCTATACATACAATGCTTATTATGAGTTTTTTATATAAAAAAATCTAATTACTCTAGTGAAATCCCATTTTTTTTTTAAATTTCATATCTAAAAAAATGTATTTTGTCATAAAATTTTTCAACTTCTTTAAAAATTAAATTATCCTTTTAAAATTCTCTATTCAAATTTATTATAAAAATAATTGTGATATTGATAATAATACAGGAGAACGAGTTCTAAAAATCACAAATATATGTTTTTTTTTTATTATAAAACTAAATTTATACATCTTAAATTTTAGTAGTAAGTTAAAAATAATAATTTAACAAAAAATTAATTCCTTCTTTATCGTTGAATACATCTTACTCTAACATTATATATTCAAAAATATAAAAAGAATGAAAACCTCTAAATCATCGTGAACTAACAACACAAAGTAGGAAAATTGGTATGACCAAATTAAACAATTTTTGGTGAATAGCTTTTCTCAGCAGCTGTCTATTAGCATTCCTCCATTAATTAAAAAAACCAACCAATAATTCATGGATTGAAGAACTTTAACCCAAGCTGTCTATTACATTCCTGCATTAATTAAAACGTTTCGTATTGCCCACCTCAGGATTATTGGGTGAGCAAAAAGAAAAGATTTTTTTTAAAAAAAAAAGACACGAGTGTGATATTGAAGTGGAGTAGGAAGCAGGTAATGGAAGAGAGAGAAGAAAAAACAAAGAAAGAAGTGGAGAGAAGAGAGAGAGGAATTGGGAAGAAAAGAGTGTGAGAGAAAGAAAAGGAGAGTCGGCGCCCATTGTCCCCGCCGACCAATCATAACGTCGTTTTCAACCTCATCATACCATACCCACCTCTTTCTCCTTCTCCTTCTCTTCTACTCTTCTTCATTCTTCCCTCTTTTTCTAATCAATAACAATCTTCATTTTCTTCGGTAAATCTTAAAACCCTATCTCTCACTCCACCTCTTCGTCTTCCTCTTTCTTTTCTTTCATTCCTTCTCTTTCTCTCGGGTTCTTCCCATTTATATTTTTTTTTCCAAAATACGGAAGACCTCCTTCTTCTAGCTTAGTTTTCCTCTTCTTTTTCTGTCTTCTCTCTTCAATTTTCATTCCTTTTCGTTTCCCTGAATTCCTTTTCTTTTATTTTATTTCAAGAAAGGATTTTTTTCCATCTTTTCTTTTTAATTTCGAGAGTTATGAGGGCCGCCGTTGAAGGATCCTTGGTCGAGAGGTCTGACGACTGTGAAAAGGAGAAGAAGAAGAAGCGCCGATCCAATCGTCGATCCAAGCAAAACCCTTCCTCGTCTTCGGGTACTGTAATTTCATTATTTTTTTTAAATTATTGTGGGGGTGTTGGGGATTTTTCTTTCTTGCCCGGAAGACAAAATTCAATTTTTTTTATTGTGTTGATTTTGGGTATTGTGGATTATGAGAGCATGGTTCTGTGTCTGTTGAAGTTGCTATTGTGTGTGTTGTCCTATTTATGACAAGTCAAAGCGAAGAAGAAAGGGAGTGCCGATTTATATGTTCTTGATTGTAACACCGATCACAGTTCTTTACCAATGGTTCCGATGTTTTACTGTGGGTCTTATGTTTATTACTGTTACTGTTTCCTTTTGTTAGGTATGGTTTTTGATTATTTCACTCAATGTAAAATGTACATGATGGTTTGGTTTACCTGCAACGGTGATCAACTGTTTGTTTTTTTCAAACTTGAAGTTTTAGATCAGTAATTGAGGGGAAATGGTTTGAGGAGGCTTCTTTGTGTGTGGTTAATGCGAAAAAAATGGAAAGTGTTCAGTTTTTCTCTTGTGTGATTCTTGGTGTTTTTTCTGTTATATGATAGCATCTGAAGTGATTGAGGCCCAGGGGATGTCGCCTGATTCAGGGAAACTTGAAACGCCTACTCATGCATCCACATCCTTGGTGAGTTCACTGAAGCAGGTCAATGTGGGTTCTCCTAATGAACAAGGATTATCCAATGCATCAAATGTTACTTTTACATCAATGCCCCCCATGCATATCAATGAGCAAGTGGCATCTGGTGAATTGCGAATCGTGCCTGTGTATGGTGGAGGAGTTGATTCTAAATCATTTTCTGAGCCCGCTGGTTGCCGAGGGTCATCGGGAATTAATAAAAACAAGGACTCAATCCCTTGTGGTCCAATTCGGAATTGTGGCCAGAAAAGTTATTTTAGTCCACACTTGTCATTAGAGGCTGTTGAGAAAGCATTAGAGGTTAGTAACGTGGTATTACTTTACTCACATGTGTGCACACAATTTAATGTGGCTACCATTGTTATGAAAATCAGATTTGGTTAATTTCTCTTGGCTTGCAGAAGGGCGATGTTTTTAAAGCTCTCTTTCATGTCAATGCTCACAACCGAGTTGAGGTTTTTCTCTAACTTCGATCTTTCAGTGTTTTGTTGCTACTTTTTGTTTCTTGTTTATGGCAGTGGGGGTGGAGGTAATTTAAGATGCACTTTGCAGTTACCCGGTGCATATTGATGTTTAAAATCTTCTATGGTCTTGTAGGCCTACTGCAAAATTGATGGAGTGCCAACTGATGTTCTCATTAGTGGGATTCCAGCCCAGAATAGAGCTGTAAGTATGAATGTTGTTATATTTCCAACATCTTTAGTGGAAAAACTGCCTCTTTTTATGTTTTCTAATGATATTATACTGCTTTTATCTGGGTCATTTGCTTATACATTTTGTGTCTATTCATTAAGCTTTTCTGATTTTCATATATTACCTTTTGCGTGGATTGATGTAATTACCTTCCTAGACTATATCCGTTGATCTCTATTCTCCCTTTGGTGTTTACCTCACCTCACCTGATAAAATAAGGCTTTTGTTGCTTGTGTGTGCTGGTTTATGTGGACGATGGATCTGAAGTAATTCTCTAAGATGTTTAGCAATCATAATTTTTGCGCATGTGTGATTGAATTAATTCTCTCCTTTATATTGGGCAATTGTAATTTTCATTTCTAGTTGCATGGATTTTAGATTTCGATGCATTGTTTCTTTTATAGTTGATATTATAACTGAAATTGCTTCGTAATGCCTTGTATTGCTGTATGACGTATATGTAATGATTGTTTTGTGTAGGTGGAAGGTGATATTGTTGCTGTTAAGATTGATCCCTTGCCATTGTGGACTAAAATGAAAGGACCAAATGGGTCTTGTAACAACACTTCAACACCCGAAGGTTGCAACCTTTTTACAGAAGATAGTGAAGTGGATGGTAAAGGGAAACATGAGGTAGATGCTGATCATGGGTCTGCCCATTACAGAAGCTATCCTGGTCAAAACAAGGAGGATGCTGATCAAAACTCCATCTCCTATAGAAATGATTCTTTGACTGGAAAAAGAATTGTCTGCGAGGATAATACCTCCCAGGTTTCTACTAACCATTTAGATCTACTTGGAATAGCCAACCGTGACGGCATTAATGGACATCACTATGCTACTCCTGATTCCTTAAAGGGCAGTTCTTGTAGTGGACAAAGTGATGTAGTTAATGCTGTGGAAAAGATGTGTTTGTTGGTTAATTCTGTCCCCTATAAAAGACCAACTGGCAGGGTGGTCTCTATTATTGAGAGATCGCCTCGTCGGGAGGGTATTGTTGGTCATCTTAATGTCAAACAGTGGGCTTCTTACAAGGACATAACCAAAAAAGGTGTCAAGAAGAATAAGAACTGGGTTTATGATGATGATTACATCCAGATGATACCAACAGATCCAAAGTTTCCTAATATGATGCTTCTTGTTAGAAAGTTACCCAATTGCATTATGCAAAGGTTGGAAAGTGGTGACATGACAATTGAAATGGATCTGGTAGCTGCACAAATTGATGGTTGGGTTGAAGAAAGTCCTTTTCCTGAGGCTCACATCTTGCGCGTTTTTGGAAGAGGTGGTGAAATTCAGTCCCAATTAGATGCAATTTTGTTTCAGAATGCAATCTGTTTGTCTGAATTTCCTCCTGAAGCGCTGTCCTGTCTGCCATGTGTTCCTTGGGAGATACCACGGGAGGAAATTCAAAGTAGAATAGATCTCAGAAATTTGTGCATATTTACTATTGATCCTTCAACTGCCACTGATCTGGATGATGCACTGTCAATTGAGAAGTTGCCTAATGGAAATTATAGAGTAGGTGTCCACATTACCGATGTATCATATTTTGTTTTACCTGACACAGCCTTAGATAGTGAGGCTCAGTCTAGGTCAACAAGTGTCTATATGTTGCGAAGGAAGTTACCTTTGTTGCCAGCATTATTATCAGAGAATATTGGTTCACTCAGTCCTGGAGTGGATCGACTTGCTGTTTCTATGCTCCTGGATGTAAATCATGTGGGGGATGTTGTAGACCGTTGGATTGGTCGTTCTGTTATACACTCATGTTGTAAGCTTTCATATGATCATGCTCAAAGCATCATTGACCGGGATTTTGATTTTGAAGGTTTAAAAAATACTGAAGATGGCTATCCCCGAGTGTACGGCAATTTTGAATGGCCCAATGTTATTATGTCTTTGAAGAGTCTTTATGAAATTTCAAATGTCTTGAAACGCAAGAGGTTTACTGATGGGGCTCTACGGCTTGAAAACCCCAAAGTTGTTATCTTGTTTGATGAAAATGGAGTTCCTTATGATAGTATGCTTTCTGAAAGGAAAGAATCAAATTTTCTCGTTGAGGAATATATGCTTTTGGCCAATAGAGTTGCTGCTGAAGTCATATGTAGAGCTTATCCTGATGCTGCATTGTTACGGAGGCATCCTGAACCTAATATGCGAAAGCTGAGAGAGTTTATGGCATTTTGTAAAAAACATGGTTTAGAATTGAACACGACTTCCTCTGGTCAATTCCATTGGTCACTAGAGCAGATCAAGGAAAAGCTCAAGGGTGATCCTGTGCTTTACAATATACTTATTTCTTATGCTACTAGGCCAATGCAGTTGGCTTCTTACTTCTGTAGTGGAGATTTAAAGGATAGTGAAAATGAGTGGGGTCATTATGCTTTGGCTGTCCCATTTTACACTCATTTTACATCACCTCTGCGTCGGTATCCAGATATTATTGTTCACCGGACATTACTTGCTACCATAGAGGCTGAGGATTTGTATATGAAGCAGGTTTATAAGGAAATGGATATGGAGAAAAGATGTTTCACAGGTACCAATTTTGATAAAAGTGCTGCAGAATCCATCAAAGGTAGGGAAGCACTATCAGCTGCAGCTGTGAAGTATATTGTTCCAGGTGCTGAAACACTTGCAAATATTGCTGCTCATTGCAATGAGAGAAGGCTAGCTAGTAGAAATGTTAAGGATGCCTGTGATAAACTTTACATATGGTTACTCCTAAAGAAAAAGGAGGTATAGTTATTCTAAATCATTCTCTTGAGTTGTCGCGAATGAAACTGTCATCATGCAACTTTCTCATTGCTTTTTGTTTTTGGGAAAACTTTGTTCTTCTTTGGTTTTAAGCCTAGGTCTAGATTTCATATTTTCCTTTGCACTTAAAGTCTATCTTCTATTCTGCAGGTCTTACTGTCAGAAGCTAGAATTCTGGGACTAGGCCAGAGATTCATGTCAATTTACATTCAAAAGCTAGCTGTAAGTAACTTCTGACCATATGCCGTTTTAATTTGCAGACTCAAGGTGTCGATGTGTCTCTTTATAGCTTTCACACGTCACTGGACTAAGAAAATGGCTTATACAATCTCTCTATCTTCTGTTGATGGTTGTCAAAGATAACCGCTTTTTTGTAGGCAATGATGACATCATGTTTTGAAAACTTATGATTTTATGAGGTTGGGTATTAAATTGAATAAGTTGTCTATTGACATAACATTGTTCATCATGGAAAAAGGCTTGGTTCTTGGTACTTGGTGTCATATATATGTAACGTGAATAAGAATGTTCTACTACATTTTTTTTTTTGTAATTTATCCAATTTCTACCATAAGAGAAGTACCTTGTTCATTTCACTATGGATTTACGAGGAAGCTTAAGTCCATTTTCTTGAAAATTTATAACCGCAGGAATAATTGTATCTAAAAAGTGCATAATTACTCTCTGTTATCTTGGAGACACCGAGTGCAGGAAATTGTCAGACACAGGATTTGCATATTCTATATTTTGCACTTCATTGAAAAAAAAAAAAAAAAGATTTGTAGATACTTTATGAAGACTTTGCGTGATTTTACCTGTGCAATTTGGTGATTTCTTTGAAGTAATTGGTGTCATTCTTATGATTGTTTTGTACATTGTTCATATGCAGATTGAGCGACGCATATATTATGATGATGTTGAAGGCTTGAATGCAGAGTGGCTTGAAACAACATCCACATTGGTGCTAAGCATGTCTACTAATAGGTGTACATTTAGGAGGGGGGGCTGGTCTAACAAGTGGAGGGCGATTGAAGAAGTCGCACTGCTTTCTTGTCCATATAACCTGAAAATTACCCCGGATAATTCTAACCACATTGATGTAATAAAAGTGGATGGTAATACATCTGCCATAGACAGGGAGCCCATTTCAAGATCAGACAAAGCGGAAACTGAAATTGACCCCTTAGTTTTTCCGCTCACAGTGCATGTTCTTTCAACAATTCCAGTGGCTCTTCATGCTGTTGGTGGTGATGATGGGCCCCTTGATATTGGAGTAAGGCTGTATATGAGCTCCTATTTTGGGTGAGTTGGTAGTTTCCCAACCAAAGATTTTAAAGAAATGGGCTCGGTTCTACTGTGGAATAGTGTATAGTTCGACATAGGTGGGAAAATTACATTGTCTAAGTTTGCAAGTGTACTATGAACATGTTTAAAACTGAGATTTGGGTGTAGGAGTGTAGATAAAAAGCAGGAGGTTCTGTTATGTTTCTAACAGAACTTTCTTATTGGAATTGGCGCTTGTTTTTTGGCCCGCCCTTTCCATCTACTTACTATGTGCAACGTATTTCGTTCTCTAATTCAAGCTGAGAAGCCCATTCATACGTCCTTTCTATTTTCTTTAGATTGCAGCCCAATAATTTTTTATTTTGGGTGCTCACTTGTACTTCTCATTTGCTTTATCAAACATTTTTGTATGTTACTTTCTCACTTTGGTGAACCTTGAAATGGAATAATTGTGTTAATTATCATTTTCATTTCTCATTTCTGAATAACAAATTTGCAATACAAATGAAAAATTATGGAAATTCAATTAAATTCTTGTTCTTTTTTATTTCTTGTTTAGTTCCAAGTATTTGGAGAATTTCGAGAATTTTTCAATCGTAATTATCTTTAAATAATTTGAATGTTATTATAAACGTTAATTATATTTTTCCTAAACCCTAAACTATCAAAAACATTTTTAAAAAATAGTATATTTTATTTAATTTAGATAACAATACTAGATTTACCCAGGTTTCATTAAACCTGGTAGTGATAAATATAATAGTAACAAAAGTGTCTAATTTTTTCATATAGAAAGTGAACCGTTTTTTGGCGGCAAAAGAAGAGAGGAAGAACAATACTCCCAGTAGAAGATGGCTTCCGCTTTTGGATGGTTCGGCCCTCTCATCGATCTCTCGAAAGCCTCTTGTCACATCGGCGATTTCGTTCAGCTTCTCGTCTTCGTTCACCGTTCCTTCCCCGTTCAGGTCTCTTATTCAGTCCTCCACTCAATCTCTTCTTCTCCTGTTAATTAATTGTGTTCCTTTCTCTCTCATCACCAGTGCAAGTCGTCCAAACGAGAAATAACCCGAACCGACATTGAAGTCGGCGACGATACGACGCCGTATTTCCTAGTTTCTCTTTGGCAGAAACACATGGCCTCCATGGTAGCAGCCGGCGACCTCGTCTTGTTACAGAGTAAATTCCGTTTCTTCCAAACTTGTATTGTGTCTGTTGAGTGGACGGCGTTAACTAACGCTGGTTTCACCCGTGGCAGATTTCAAGATTGCGAAATATGGCGACGCTGTTGAGGCCCGAACCGTTCAGTGGTCCTCGCTGATTTCCTTGGTCCACCCTCACCATTCTCTTCTCTCCAAGGGTCTGTTCTGTACTTCTGTTCTTTCTTTGTTATTTTCTCTGTTTGGTTAAATTTTATCTTCATTAGTCTTAATTCTTCGAACATCTGCGTCTGTTGTTTTGTTTTTATGTTTTTATATATTCGAAGCAACTGATCATGACTCGGCAAAATACACCTTTACACGGTCACTAATGAAGATTGGACATCAAATCTCCATTTTGTATTTCAAGTTTGAATCAAGATGCAATATGACTCTGATCCTCATGCAACATTTTCATCTGGCTCACTGCGTGAATGTGTGAAAAATCCTACTGCAATGAATGTAGACGTTTGAAAACTAATTTGACTTGCGTAAGAAATTTAAATGCTAGACGTTCATGAAATTCTTAAATTGAGAATCAATGGTTGTGCAGTTTCATCAATGGAGCAATTACGCAACAATTCTTATATAAGCAACCGTTGCGAATGGTTCTAGTGAATTATGAGACAATTGTTGAACCTTTTTCAGTTTTCTAGGGTTGTATCTATTTCAACTTCGGTAAATACTTAACTCAAACCTACAAAATTAGTTTGTGAGATGAAGTTTGTATCTCACTTTATTTTAGTCATATCATTAATCAACTTGAGATCTCCTGTACATTCTTCTAAAGTTGAGGATTGGACATTTTGAGTGGCATCTGATAAGCCTGATAGCTAGTGATATGATAAGCTCATCAAACAAAGGATAAGCTCTAATACTGTTTTATATTTTAAGGCTTAGTTTAACCTTATAAAATTAGTTTGTAAGTTAAGGTTTACATCTCAATTTTAAGCATATAGTTAGTCTACTTGAAATGTCAACAAAATTACAAATAAAACTTGATGTTCTTAAATTTTGTGTGCCGGTGTAGGGCTAGCCAAAAGTGAGTCTGGCAACTCCACTGTGCTTGAAGCATTGGATATGCTATAAGTATTTTTAATTTTATTTATAATTGATATTAGAGTTTCACCGTGGTAAATTTACTGTCAACTTTTATTGCATGGGCTACCGAAGTGAAAGTTTAATTTTGATTGCAAAAACAATACTCAGGGTACTGAACCTAAGTTTTCTGTTGCTTACATAAGCCTTTTCTCGTATGATTAATGAAGCATGCAAATTGCACGTGTTACCTCACCTCACATGTGCACAATTTTTACCATCTGTTTGCAGCTAGTCCTGCTAGAACTCTCCACTCCCCCATTTAGATGTGAGATACTATTTGATGTGCAGAATTCTTGAATGTGGATACAATTTGTTACGCTATACTTTAAAAGGTTTTGATTTTATAATTTGGTTCGATGCAGCTGTTGAAGAGTTGGTAACAGGGTGCCGTGTTGGGGCAACAACGAAGGATAAGCTTAGGAGGGTCATAAAGTGGGTGCAGCAGTCTCGGTCCACTATTTGTAACATCAAGTTGCAGTCCAATCAAGTATCCTCTTTGCCCTGTAATTGTTTTACCTATTATATAATTTATCAAAAGGGTGTGGGAATACCTCATGGAACCATAAAAGTATCATTAATCACAACATCCTAGTGTCCTACGGTTTTGGTTTCATTATTAGAAGATTAAGTCACATAGGTGTATTCAAAAGAGAAAAAAGCAGTACAGGATTCAAATCTGTGTACTTGTCTGTCCAATTCGTGTCTAGTATTTGATGATTGTGCTATGTAAGACGAGAGTACCATTTGTCTAGTAATCATCCAATTCACTCATGCATAAATCCAACCAATCCATCCCAATATAAAAATAAAAAACAATGGATTCCATCACCATTTGTTATTGGATGGACAAAAACAATTTTGCAATTCGCTGGGTCAAATAGTTCAAAATTCATTGTTTCAGCAAAGGTCTTTGAGGGATGAGTTTTGGACTCTGGTGAGTACAGCATCTGGTGTTTGAGAACGAGACTATAAATATCAAACTTTATTTATAACCTTTTTGAAAAAACAAAATATCTTTAAATAGATGAGTTGAATATCCATTCCTATAAAGAGTGGTTAATGGATGAGTTGAGTGATTTTGGTGAGTCATGAAGGGATTGAATTTTTGCAATACATTTTTAACAGATCCCAAGTAATTAATCATCTAGAGTGTGTTTTTTCTTTTACTTGTAAATTAAAACCCCATTGAATGCTAATCCAACATTTTTTTGTTTCTTTCACATTCAGTTGCTTTGGAAAGTGGGACAATGAAAAAATTGTCTTACTTTTAATCCATCCACTATAATTCAATTAAAAACTTACCATTGTGGTGATAATCTTTTCTATGCTTTGGTGTAAAAGAAAAATGTAATCTGTGGTGGGATGACATTCCAAATTTTCTTAGATATGATTTCTTTAGGAATAGGTGTTTCAACCTCGTTATAGGTTTGCTTCTTGAATAGGTTTTGGTGTTGCCCCCTAGTCTTTTGTATTTCTTTTTTTTTTTTTAAACTATTTAGGAATGCTGCAGATTATTGATATAACAATGAGTGCGAACTTGGTTGGGGTCATATGTTATAGGGGATGCTTTTGCACACTATTTTTGATTAAAAAAATTAAAATTTATCCATCCAATCCATTTGACACCCCAGTTGTCTCAATTGTCCGGAGGCAAGGTACTGGCAAATCCTTTTATTTTATTTTTATATAGAAAAGGAACATATTTTTGTACATGTCATTATTATTATATACCCGTCTGGTTTCATTGTAATTCAATTATCTTGTGAACAAAATATGTAAACGATGGTGGTAGTTGAGATTATTATATCACGTTCATTTCATATTTTAGATTCGAGTTTCCTTTACAAAAATGTTGTCATTGTCAAGTTTTCTTCTCTCACTTAGAAAACTATCAATACGCTTCATCCATACAGTATTCGTTAAGATATACTGATCAATCTTCTGCATGTGATAGACGAGGCAAATAGAGCATCTGCCAAGAAACTGGACGGTGCCTGAAGAGGAAAGGTCTAGGGACTGTTTTTCACTCATTGAAGTCTCTCAGTTAACAACATCCTGCAAGGCGATAGTCTGTGCATCTATTGGTGAAATTGTTCCACTAAATACCGTCAGGACTTTTGGTGATACCAAGAAGGAGAAGGTTTTCATTAGCAGGAGAGTTTACAGAACTGAGGATAGTAACTTGGTGGATGATCTCATATGCACTGGCTGCCAGCTCTGTGGTTCACCCTTGGATTCAAAGTAATAGATTATATGATTAATTAAGCCTTTTTATTGTGCCTTTCATTATGATGATTGATAATTCTTCTCTTCTTTCAGATTTGAGCGAAGTGCGGTTCCACTGATCTGTTGGAAAAGTTCAACCCGTCTTCACTCAATATGCACGATATATAGACCCTTCATGGTAATTATATGTTCACACATCTTGCTCGTGTTTCTCCTCACCCAGATCTTATCTGGTCACTCATTAGATTTTGAGGATTAATTTATGTGGTGTATTTATTATGCATTCATAATCATAGTTATATGAAAGTAGAAAGATGGCTTCTTGTCAAAGAACAATTCACAATTCCATATATATTTTATTATTGAAACAAAACTATCCATAGCCTAATTAATGAAATTTGAGGCATCTTTCAAGTATATAAATTTCAAAGTATACCTGAACGTGTCTTGTGCCACTATTTGTTTCATAATTAAAGATATCAGACAGCAAGAGGGAATCTAAGTGTTGTTATGAATATGAATTTTGACATTTTAGATTACTCTTATAAACTTATAATCTTATACTTGCTTACCATTGCTTATTGATGCAATTTTTGGCAGCTATACTTGTGGGACGAATCTGATTACATGCCAATTCTCGTTAAAAATAGGACTGCAGAAATCTTATTTGGGAACATCAAGGCTGGAAAAGTATACTCAGCTTATAAAGAACAAATGCATAACCAAAATCTTGGTCCAAGACATGAATGCAAAGATAAAGATGCATGTGAAAGACCTGCTATTAATCCAACACCCTCTGGGGAAGGACTTCCGACTGCCAATGCGTTAGAGGTGGATAAGGGCTTGCAGTCGGAGCAAAAGCATCTTCCTGATAAGTTCAACTTTTACCGTGTCTGGTTAATTCTTCTGAAAATGTTGCTCAAACAAGGAAAGAACAGCTCTCTGAAATTTGAGATCACTGTTGATCCCAGCTTAGATATCGAAAGTGGAAAATTTGAAATGGTTTCTGCAACAATGCCTTGTTTTGGAACCTAATGGTTTCACCTATCATGAACTTTGCATTTTTATTTACGCATCTTTCAAACAGCAAATTCTTGAATACACCCACACCCTCTTTTGAAAATAGCTTTATAATGTAAATATTTTTGTTTTAGTACTAAGAAAGTCTTCAACTTTAATTGTTTTTATTTAAAAGTTCACATAGGTATTATTACGAATCTTAACATTCAAGACCAAAGTTCAATCATTATGTCATAACAAGGAAAGTTGCATATGACAAGGAAAGTTGCATAGAAGAGAAAAACAAACACAAACATTCGGAGACCAATTGAAGCCTGTGCTAAAAAACATACAACCAAACTTTCCGGTATGAAAGGAAAATTAGAGAGTTGATATCTATATGAAAAGAGTCTAGATTAAAAAAAAAAAACATTAAATTAAGTAATGTCGAATCTAAAAGTAATGTCGAATCTATTATCAAATCTCAAAGTTAACAAGTTAATGCATATATTGATTATCTTCATGAAAAATGTGACTATATTAGTTGAATCTTTACATTAAGCATAAATAATATAAGTTGTCTACACTAAACTGATGAAGTTTTTTTGTAATTTTAAGTATTGGAACCAAATAATATTTTCGCATAAGAACTAAAATATATTTACAAAATTTTAAATTTGAAAAATTAAATCGGGTAGAAACTCAGATATGCATTCTTCAAGAACTACACACAAAGAAAAACTAAAAATATCTTAGTCTGGAAATCTTGCATATAACAATGCAATATTACATAATCGTGCACAAAATTGTGACAATGGCCCATAAACAAGGTAAAATATAATTAGATAAAAAAAAAATAAGGAATACACTGCTCCAATTACTCGATGTACAGTTTGCAACTCAAAATAATCCTTTATTGGGTGCTATAGCTATCCCAAAAAGAATCTAATAAGGGCGTTCTTTAATTACCATTATATAAGAAACACATTGTAATCAAACAGTCCTGAAATCTTTATGAATTAACAAAGAAATCCATCATATCCACCTTCTTCTGTAAACACCGCTGGAGGAAAAACCGTAAAAGGCTAACAAATTTGACTAGTGGCTACCAGAAAAGTGCATTTAGTTTGTTACAATCATGCCCAAGCAAGTTTCACAATGCTGACAACTTCAACATAGCGGTTTATGAATCAATTTCTGTTTCACCCAAAGAAGTCCCGGCAGCAGCATTTTGCTCTTCAAGTAGCTTCATTTGGCGCTCGGCGTGTTCCCTTTCGCAAGCAGTGATTCCCATGATAATATCCAACATTGTACCTGTGGTGCCAAAAAACACAAGGGGTGCCAAAGATTTGCGCTTTATTCCAACTGGAATAGCCAGCAATGCTCCTGCAACTGAGAACACCCAAGTGCCCAATGCACTGCAAACTTTCCATGTTCAGCAAGAGTTTAACAAAATTCACCTTTGAAAATAGTAAAAAGGCAATCTGAACTAGACAAACTTAAACATCATGGAAGATTTCCAGACAAGCAAAATATAAACCATTATAAGGATAACAACCTTACCCCAATTCATAAGTCACAACTTCCTGTTAGAAAACCAAATAATATAAACGAGGGCAGGGGGTTAAGAAGTGAGGAACTAAGTGTCATTGCAATGTGTTAAGAACCTTTTCTGCAATGCTTAAATCGGAACCAAATTATTTTCTCATTGGTTTAAGTAGATAGATGTCATTCCACACTGGAGGAGAAACCATGATAACCATGGACATCATGATATCACCTAATACTAAATTCATCAGCTAAGATACAATTATGTTCAGTGACTGGCAACTTAAGCGTACAAAGATTTGATGACACAAAAAAACCCTATCTGAATGACAATACAGTAAAACAAATAAATGTAAATCTTCAACTTCATCCTTGAGGTTACACATGTCACCACCACGTAGTTTTCCAGAGATTTTTATTTCAAATGTTCCTTAAAAGATTTAAAACATAATCAAATTTGTCCTAGGAGCTAAAATGGCGAAACAAAAAGGATTAACTTGGTGACCTTTCTGTACATTGCCAGAATAATTCTGAAGAACTTCTTTTGGGGGATTAACATGGTGATTCGTTAAATGATCAACTGGATTATTTACTGCATAATTTATTGAAGCATATAGTCTACTCAATATTCTTGTGTCCTGGTGTTCCTGAGTACCAATACCTTCATGAATTGCCAAACACTCATTGGTTACTGCATTGCAAGTATCACCAAGCATAATCATTTGACAACTCCTTAAGATACAAACACTTAGCAAACAAGCAATATCTGTAATTAGCAAAATAAATGAGCATCGTAGAGCAAACCATGCCAAGTAATCAAATCATAAAAATCATAAGTGTCCCTTTTAATAACTGTGTGACAAAACAAATTACTTTTCCAATGTCATGTCCAAAACTACCTTCTTCAGCACTCCAAGGAAACAAATTTGTTCCGTAACAAAGGTGGGTGCAAATTAGGATCCCTAATTCGCAAAGTTCATTACTTTCCCTAGTTTTTAACTAGTTCTAAAATTAAATTTCATTTCACTATTAATATGGGGTGTTCAAAAAGATGGCATCGAGTTCTAACCAATACTAGATTTCTAAGAAACAGTCAATTGGGTGAGATGGATTAATGAAGTTATGAATTCAAGTAAACATTAAAAGGAAAAAACTGTTACAAAAAACACAGACAGAAGAAGGGACACTGACTTGGAAACGGAGCAGTCTTCAAGATGCTTTACATTATCTTCGCCTCCCATTTTCGGCAGAAACTATAAGCGGAAGGGAAAAGGGAATAAAAATCGTGGCCTTTCACTTCGCTTCGATTTCGAATTTTACTTGTGTGTACAATAGAGAAAGGTTTCTGTTAAGGACCAGTAAGAAGAAAATAAGGTTTTGCACACGCGTTCACATAAATATCAAAATTACAGTTTACTTACATTTTATTTTTCTTTTGCTAGAGAAATTTATGTTTTAAGGTTGAATCAAACCGTTTTAATATGTTGGAAAATTTGATAAAATAAATTAATAAAAAATTGCTTATCTAATTTTTTTTTTTGGTTTATCGTTAAAATTGAATTTAATGTTTAATATACTTATTGATTTACACTATTACGTGATAGCATTTTGTTTACTTTTATAATGGTAACATGTAATGTATTTTATAAAAACTAGTAAAATGTATAATGAATCGCCTAATTGGTTATATGTTTTATTAAATCATTGTATATTATGAGATTTAATTAAAAATTATGTATTATTAGGAAACATAACTAATTAAGAATAAAAAAATAGTTATAATTATTGTCTAATTGATTAAAAATCAACAACATATATCTTTATCATATTAGTAATATATAAAATATTACTCTTCAACCTTTCTTTAATAATTTAGTAAAAATTGAATGTGTATTTGAAATTTGTAGTAAAATTTCTTTTGTTGAATCTAATTATTAGTATATATCAACCTTAACTATTTCCTTTTTTCAAAAGATAATATATATATATATATATAAATTTTAGGTTGTATAGCTTTAACATAAATTTATAAATTTATTATTGGTGTGTATTTCTTACAAGACAGATAGTTAGGTTAGTATTAAACTCTACTTTTGGTGATCAGCACTGAACTTAATATTGCTTACACATGTCATAGAACTTATTTGTTATTGTGTTAGACTTTTACGTGCTTTAGCGCTAGACCTTCATTTGTTATACACATTTTCTTTTCTTTCTTTACCACAATATATTGACATGTTGTGTACTTTAATGATAGAGAGTGAAAAATTAAAATTGTGGTTTTCATCTTTTGCTCTTTCCTTTTTCTGCTTCTTCTTCCTCCTTCTTTGTTCTTTCTTTGTATGGGTTTCTTGTTTTGGTTTATTGCCATGTATCTTATTTCTTGTTTTACTTCTTTTTTTTTCTGGTGTTTTTATTGTTGTTATTCTTTACTAACATGACAGAAGAACAATCGATGCAAAGCTTCCTTTATCTTCACACTAATGAGAATTTCGCTACCCCTCTCATCTCGCCTGTTTTCAACTCAATGAACTACCATTCATGGAGTAGATATGTTATTATTGTGTTGAGTGCAAAGAACAAGGTCGAATTCATTCTTGGCAGAACCACTTGTCCAATGAAAAGCAATTCAAAATTCTCTGCTTGGAATTGATGCAATAACATGGTAGTTTCTTAGCTAGTTCACTTTGTGTTTGTCCCTGTATGAGCAATTCAAAATTCTATGCTTGGAATTGATGCAAAAACATGGTAGTTTCTTGGCTAGTTCACTTTGTGCCTATCCCAATATAGCAGAGCATAATATGGATGAACACAACAACTGATATATAGATGATCTTAAAGCACAATACTCTCAGGGAGACCTCTCATACATCTCATATTTGTAAATGGACATCACTTCTTTAAGTCAAGGAGATCTCTCTGTCACTAAGTACTTCATAGAGTTACACATCATTCGAGATGAACGCGACAATTTTTTATTAGATCCTATCTGTACTTGCCAAGCTAAATGTACCTGCAAAATTCCTTCCATCATCATCAAAAGAAAGCAAGAAGATCAGGCTATGCAATTCCTTCATGGGCTCAACGATCAATACGATAATGTTAGATCTCATGTTATACTTATGGAACATATATCCCCGATAACAAAAATTCCTTTATGGCACAACAAGAACTTAAATTGGCCAATAACATTCTGATAGCAAAAATGCTCTTTCTGCGGCAAAAATGGTTGCATATAATCTATTTGTCATAAAAGCACGGGTTTCCAAATTAAGACAACATGAATTCTAAAGAAAACAACAACAAGACATTTTGTACTCACTATAGGAGGAATGGACACACTATAAACATCTGTTACAAAAAGCATGGCTACCCCGATTACAAATTGCACTATAAGTTCTCTCAAGCCAACAATATTAACATTAAAAGACAACACTGCTGATAAGGGTCAAAGAGCTATTGAGACCGAGGATATCCACATAACGCCACAAAAATATCAAATTCTTGCTAATCTTTTTAAACAAAACTAGTCTCTCAAATCAGGCTCAAATAAATCAAGTGCGTTCTTTCGTTGCTACAATTGTCAACCATGCATCTGATCACTTGCCAATTGAAAATGGTAATTTTTTTTTGAAGAAATATTTGTGGGTTCTTGATTCGAGTGTTATTGACCATGTTTGTACTTCTTTATCTAATTTTTCTTCATACAATTGTATTAATCTAATTATCATAAATCTCTATAATGCCAATGTTTTTTGCACATTACTCTCAAACCATTCGATTCACTCCAAATTCTATCTCGATGATGTTTTATTTGTTCCACAATTCTCTTGTAACCTAATATCTATATCAAAACTTATATACTCTTCATTGCATATTAACATTTTCTTCTAATAAATGTGTCATATAAGACAATAAGATCAATGAGAAGATTGATTTAGTTTATATGATTGTTGACTTATACATTTTTAACTATTTTTTCTATTCAATTTCAACCTATTTTATTCAATACTACACATGAAGATATTATCACTGACAACACTAGTGAAGATGTGGTTGCTCCTCTCAAAAGTTTTACATGGACTAGATGACCACTTGCTTATCTTGAGGATTTTCAAACATCGAGCACCAACACAAATACTGTAAGTTCAATATCTTATACATTCCTTTGTTTCATATGACAACCTATCCTCTACTTTTAAACACACTATTTTATCTTTTTCCTCTCATGTTATGTCATAAAACTATGAGGAAGCATCAAGAAAATCTAGATGGATAGAAGCCATGAAGGAAGAACTAAATGTTTTAGAGCAAAACCATACTTGGACTATCATTTCTCTGCCTCCGAGGAAAACTGCTATTGGATGCAAGTGGATATACAAAATCAAGTAGAGATTCAATGGATCAATAGAAGATAGAAGGCAAGGCTTGTTGCAAAATGATACAATCAGATCAAAGGTTTGAACTTCTTGGATACTTTTGCTCCTATTGCAAAGCTCACTACCCTACGCCTCTTACTTGCTTTGGCTACTACCAACATTGGATTTTTAAACAACTTAATGTAAACAATGCATTCTTACATGGAGATCTTCATGAAGAGGTTTACACGAAGTTACCACAAAGGTTGCATGTTGACAACAAGAATAACATTTGTATACTTCAACGTTCTTTGTATGGCCTTAAATAGGATAGCTGCCAATGGTATACAAAGTTATCACAATTTCTTCTTTCCCATAATTATAATTTATCTATTGCTGATCATTCTCTTTTCTTGAAACATATTAGTACTTCCACTACTGCTCTTCTTATTTCCATGGATGACATTATGCTCACTGGGAATAACTATGAGGAAATCAACCACATCACCACTATGTTGGATCAACACTTCAAGGTTAAAAATCTAGGTGATCTCACCTATTTTTTAGGTCTTGAAGTTGTTAGGAACAAAATTGGTATATATCTTAGTTCAAGAAAGTATACAGTTGATCTTCTACAAGAGACATACATGTTGGATTGTGCATTTATGCCAACATGCATGGTTCACTCTATTCATCTATCTGTAAACCAAGGTATTAAACTAAATGAAAAGACTCAACATCATATAGAAGACTCATTGGCTACCTCATACATCTTACCAGCACAAGACTAGAATTTCATTTTCTATTCACAAACTTAATCAAGTTGTCTCATCTCCTAAATTGAACATCAATGTGTTGCATTTCGCATATTGAGATACCTCAAAAATGTTCATGGATTTGTAGTCTTCTTCAATAACAACAATTTTGTTCAATTAAAAGCTTACAATGACTTAAATTGGGCTACTTATCCTAAACCAAAAAATTCATCATTGGTTTTTCTATATATCTTGGAAACTCTCTCTATCGTGGAAGTTTAAAAAGTAATAAACTATATCGAGAAGCTCTTCAGAAGCTGAGTATCGTGCCCTTGCTGCTACCAAATGTGAAATTCAATGGATCATGTATCTCTTAGAGGACATGCACATACCTTACACCAGACCTGCCTTGCTCTAATGTGACAACCAATCTACCATCCAGATTGCCTCAAACTAAGTTTTTCATGAACAAATGAAGCACATAGAAATTAATTATCAAGTCGTTTGTGAAAAACTTAACACGGTCCTCCTAAAGTTACTCCTTGTATCATCTCCTATGCAAGCTGCTGATATTCTTACAAAACCTTTGCCTCCAACCCTTTTTAGTGACATGCATTTCAAGCTAGGAATGAAGAACATCTATTCCCGAATTGAGGGTGGGGGTGGGTTAAACTCTACTTTTGTGACCACCACTAGACTTAAAATTGCTTACACATGTCAGCGAGCTCACTTGGCATTATGCTATACTTTCATGTGCTTTAGCGATGGAGCTTCACATGTTATACATGTTTTCTTTTTTTTCCTAACCACAATATATTGACACGTTATGTACTCTACTGACAAAGAGTGAAAAATAAAAGTTATAATTTTCATCTTTTGCTGCCTCTTTTTTTTGGTTCTTCTTCCTCCTTCTTTATTTTTTTGTTGCTTGGGTTTCTTGTTTCCTGCAATGGATTATTCTAAGAGTCAGAATTGACAATCTTTTTTGTGTTAGGAAGTTGATGAAGAAAACAACTTTAGCTTGCGTTTCGAAAGATACTTGATATTTGATTTTTGGCAAACAAACATTTCTTGCAAACATAAAGTAAGCACCTAAAAATTTAATTTAAGTACCATATTTGCTTAGTCTATGTGTATTGTCTGATTTTTAGTGCTTGTTTCATATGTTCTTGTATACACCTAATCATACTTTGAGAAAAAGACTTGAGAAATTAATACGGCTCAAAAAATAACAACTCTTACACGTCAATTCGAGTCTTTCACCATGAAGGATGAAGAGACTCTTAATAACATGTTTGGAAGAATGTAGGCTCTTCTAAATGGTCTATAAACTCTTAAACAAAGCTTCTCAAGGTATAAATTAACTTGAAGTTATTGGATATATATAACATATTTTTCTTTATTTACTAACTTTTCTTCCCTTTATAGAACCAAACTTACTTTTAAAAATATGAAAAAAATGAAAGTTTTCAAGAAAGATTGATATTTCAAGAAGAGAAATTTTAAACAAGAATAAATGAATCTTTTTATATAGTTTTAGTTCTTTGGATTTCTCTGCTTATATTGTGTTTATATTCCTTAATATTCTCTTCTTCTTCCTTAAACGTAAAAACTTAAAACTATAACTTTGAAAAGTTATTATTTTGGTAAGATACAAAAGATAACAACACTAATAACACTAATAACACTTGTATCTCATAAATATTAGTTAAAAATATTGATTAAAAAAATACAAAAAACAACTCTAGCGATAGCATACAACAAAACTTTTTCAAGAAATTATAAATAAAACTAAGTGAGTTTAGTGTATGATAATTTATTTTAAATTTATATTTTCTAGTTATTTATATTGTTAATAATATACTTTTATTATCCCGTGTTCTCCATCTTTGTTCTTTTATTATTTACTTTAAAATAAAAATTATATTATTTCTGCAGTAAGTTTCGAAACAATTATTTCAACGCTTCCAAAACCTAATAAGAGGAGGGGAGGAAGGAGGAAAGGAGAAGAAACCGAAACCCTAGGTTTGTTTGTTGGAAAGAAGAACAGAACAGAGAAATAAAATGTCAATGAGAGGAATCGGAGGGCCACTTCTATGCATCGGAGATCTCCTGAACGATGTCGGAGAAGAACAGCAAGGAGATTCTCTCCGTTGCGAAGCTTCTCCCAGTCCCTCCTCTTCCCATCTCAACGAGAACGATCCACCTCCTGATCTCACCAAACTCTTCCAGGTTCATTCTTTGTGTTTTTCATCCTTTGACCCTTCAAATTGTAACTTGCATTGAAACGGCATTCCTTTTGGTCGTTTCAGGAACATTACCATCACTTGAATTCAGCTCTCTCCGGCACGGACCACTCATGGACTTCTCTCACTTTGAAGGTATCTTGTCATTCATCTCAATCCCTTACTTACGACAATCCATCACAGTAGAATATTTCAAACTTAGGAGAACAAACCAAATCCAAAAAAATGAGGTAGGAAAATTTCATTTTAGACTTCCTCTTGAAGAGTTTAATTTCTGTGCACCAGGGTAAAAAATAGAACTTTCAAAAAATAAATTGTATAAATTTTAAGCTTATCATAGATGAGAATTGGTGATAAGAGGGTAATGTATAATCCTTTTACACTGCAAATGATTTATCTCTCATCATTATGATTATTTTTATTGGCTAATGAGGGAGGGGAAAAGGGAGTTAGTAGTTTGTTCTTATTTTGTTATTATTAATCTGTCTTCATATTCAACTTATTATATATTATTTTACCCTTTATTTAGTTATGCACTTCTCTAGAAACTGCTAATCAGCTGGTTCAGTCTACCAACTCAAATGTTGCATCTTTGTCTGAGAAGGTTGAGGAACTACAGAAAATTGTTAAGAGAGGGGATTCTGCGATAGCAGCAGCCAAGGCACTTTATTATGTTAACCCTGACAATCACAGTAGTGTCTCAAAGTGAAACAAGGTTAGTAAATTGTACCTCTGATATGATTGGACAGGGTATTCTTCTTGTGTTTAATTTTGGTCTAATAGAAGGATTGTTTGCTACATGGAAAGAAAGACATCCAATACCGAAAAGTTGTCAAAGTCTTATGGCTACAAATTTTCAGCAGTTACTTTTGATTTGCAGTGCTATTGTGCATTTCTTCTTCTTCTTTTATCTGTGTCATTTATTTTAAGAGCGACAGCCGAATATAGTTTTTCATTGCTCAACATGAATTTAGTTTCGCATCCATCAGTGAGGTTTGAGCTAGCACTCTGATTCTATAACATAACATCAAACTGAATCAAAACAGAAGTACGATCCATTCAGTTTTTGTTTAAATTGTAGTTGTTCAACATGGGGCATACTATTCAGTGATGCTTTCCTACGAAGTATTATTAAGTCACTTTTCCTCTACTAAGTGCTTTTGTAGTTAAAGAAAACCCTGGGAATACTGGAAAAAAAAAAGACAAGTATATTTTAATTGTTTCTTAAATTTAATGTTGTATCTTGTTGTCATATAATGTTAGCATTTACTCATGTGAACCAAGAAGCTAACACTAGGATTAGGAGGACTGGGGAACATATTTAATTTGATTATAGTTAATTGATTCTTAAAGTGTGTATATTTGATGAATATATTTTTTCATATTTAAAACAATAGCTGCATTGGTCATTGTAGAATTTGGTGATTCAACCAATTTCCTTGCCGCTTTGTTCCTTCACAGGGTCTGGTGCAACTATACTTTAGGATTATTAGCTTGGCTATTGAATTTGATTTATTAATAATTTGAGTAAGCTGAAGAATTTTGTTTTGCTTCGAGTCCATTTTTGTATCAATTTGATATCTAAGCATAGCATTTATCTCCTTGTGAGATAGTTGCTACTTTTTTGGAAAACATAATTTCAAAATGCTCTACTAATCTAAATCTAGAGTAAGAAATCTAACCATTATCGGATTGGGGATAAGTTTTCTTAAGATCCACAGTTACACGCAAATACTATTCCTAAAATCCAATGACTAGTTAGACAGCAGATTTTCAATTATAAATCTGAATTACTGATATATTATTAATTAATACAATGATAAAAAATGTTTTTTCCATTCAAAATGTTTTAATGACAAAGAACCTAGCATTGCTTGTTTCTCCCAAATCTCATATTTTGATAGGGAAAATGTGATCCAAACAGGGGAGCGTTAAGACAAACTTCTGAAAAATATAAGATGGACACTCAACAATATTTGTCTATATTCTCTGACATACAAAAAGAACGTTATGTAGACATTAGGGGAGAATGCTTTGTGAGAACTTCAAAGTGGGATCGTATCATATGTCTGAAGAAACAGTTAGAAATCAAAGTTGTTACCATTGAATATGTCATAAACTTCCAAAGCGAACTTTTAGGAAGGTTTGCACTATATGAAGAGTGATTAAGGAACTATAGTTATCAATAATAGTGTGCTATACTGGTGCAGAGTGGCCATAAGCTGCTACAAAGTTTTGAATGACGTCAATATCAGTTGCAGTCGTTGCCAACATGGTGGCTTTGGCAGTGTTAGGCCAAGGCTTTTTGCAAAACCCATTTTAGTCTTCAAAACAGCATTATTTTTGAAGCTTTTAAGGTGAGAAGTCGAGGTTTACCTCCTCTTTTCAGAATTTAAAAATCCCTAATTGGATGTTGTTTCCCAAACACTTACCATGTTTGATTTATAATTACCCACCTCCATTATCTTCTAGAGACACGACCTTTTTTTTTTCCATTGAAACATCGGTTTCAAACTTTGAATCCTCAACCTCCTCTATTTTTTCTTCTCCTTCCTCTCCTATTTTGATTCAATGCTTATTGTCTAAGATGAAGAAGCCTTGTATTAAAAATTTGAAATATGAATAACCATAGCAGCAATCTTATCTTAGTTGGGATTTTGACTACATAAATCACATAATGCTATTGGGTTTGGTTATAATTAATTTCTTAGGGATGTTTTTCACCATGAGAATACTTTTAATATTTTCTTCAGCTTCCTTCTTGGTCTGTCTCTACCCTTTTTCGCAAGGCTATTAATATTGATTTGTTTATTTTATAAAAAGTAAAATAATTTTTGTACCTCACAAGAAAATGTAACATCTACCATTAAAATGTGTAATATTAATACTGATTTATTTTAATTAAAAAATGAAGAAAACTTAGAAATAAATAAATAAGTGCTTAAATTGTAAAAAGATGTAAATGATATTTATGATTTTTTTTGTAAATTATAAAAATATTGTACCTCACAAATTCATGATCAAATTAACAATAAAGTTAATTTTTTTTGTATTGTGCAATTACATTTGTAACATAAAAATATGGATAAATAAAATCCGTGTTTAATAAATATGACGAAAGAGATTAGAATATTTATTGTTATATTCTCGGAAAAAAGTTGTTAATGTAAAACATTTAAGGAGATAATTTTGTATTTGATTAAAATTAATAATATACATAAAGATTTAAATAGAATTAAATAAAGCAAACAAATGAAGAACTAAATAGATAAAATCATATGCATAAGTAAACCATTTATTGACTTTTTTACATATTAGAACATACAACATAATTATTATTGATTGTTTTACATATTAGAAAATACAACATAATTATTATTGATTTTTTTACATATTAGAAAATACAACATAATTATTGATAGGAAGTTGATCTTTGAAGGGCAGGGTTGTTGGGATAGTAATTTCTTGCGTATTCTGGTGTTCAGAGCAATGTTTTGAGCGACTTTGTTTTTTATGTTTATTTCGGTTCCAATTCTCGATAATTTTAGACGACTTTTGAAACTTTTTCTGTTTGACTAGGGTAGACTTGTGGATCTTCATGTACTCAGTAATCTTTGTATCTAAGTTAAAAAAAAAAATGTCATTGATTTTATTCACTTCATCCAAAACCTATACACAAGATTGATGTACATCTTAGAACTGTGGTGGGCATGTGTGCATGTGATAAACACGTGAGAACATGGTAGGTAAAATTTTTGGAACTTCCCACTGTCAAATTCAAGCAAGCAGTGTGAGTGTTTGATTTTAAAGAGCATTTTTGATTAAATTTGGAATAAAATTTTTAGAGATGATTAGAAATAAGAAAAATGAGAGAATATACTTAAAATACAATTTTAATCAATATTCTTAATTACGGTCCAATTAATCCAGATTGAGTTAATTTTATTTAAAAACAAACTAAAAAAGTCAAGGTTAAACACTTTAGTATGAATAGAAATCTCATCAATCTTCTAATGTCTTTGATGTAACTTTGAAATAGACATTACCAACTTTAATCATTGTGGTCACTTTCTTCTCATTTTGTATGAAAAATTTGTTGCACCTAATATATGTAGCAACAACCATGAAAGGTACCAGAAGATTCCTTATTTTTTTTTTGAGAAATGAATTGATAGATTTAGTTGAATTAGTTGCCAAGTGACCCTATCATCTATCTTTGTCGCATGCAAGCACCTACTTATTTATAGGCATTTCTTGCTTATGAATTTACTTCCTTTATTATGTTATAATAGTAGTTTGTGTAAGGCTTAGTCATTGTGTTTGCTATATATACAATGGAACTACTTATGAAGTGATAAATTTAATTTGAAAATGCCATTATGAAAAATATAAGTGTTTACCATATTTATAAGATCCTTTTGTGTTCCATTCTTAAGCTCTTTGCATAACACTCCTATGTCATTTTCTGATCAACATATACAGTGATTATGTCCCCCGATGCTGAAGGGAATTTCATAGTTTTTTTACATGTTTTCTAGTAGAGGATATCAATTGAGCTTCCTTGGTCAACCTGTGTTTTCATCACTGCAACATTTTTTATTTTAATAGTTATGACCATTGGGTCATCCTAGGTGGGGTCTATGCCTTTGAAGTCAACATTCGTAAGAGTGATGGGGAGCATTCTTCGCCGTATGGGGGATGCTACCACATTAACCACTTACACTACTCGAAGGTGTTACTTTCTCCGCGATGCAAATGGTTCCCACTCGCAAATCCTTCAATGATAGTGTTAATCACTCCCCATAGAGGAGTATCCCCTGGCTGTCATCCAAGCAAGGGCATCGAGCCGACCTCTGCCTTCCTCTCCCTTTGAATTGGTGACTTGAGTGACAATGGTTGTCCTGTTGTATGAACCTTCACAGATGTCTTGCTTGTATTAATTTCTTGATTTTGTCCTTAAGTATTATACACTTTTCGGTGTTCTGCCCAAAGTTTTGGTGTAAATGGTAGTGGTTTTTGGTGTCAGGTTTCAGCACCTTTCGAGGGGTGGGTATGAGATCAATGTTCAACACTTTCTCAAATATTCTACTTCTATTGGGATTTAAGGGTGTATAGTGTGGGAACCTTGGTGCTTGTATTTCCCTTCTCTTGACGAGTGAGTGTGGTGCTCCTACCGTGTCTTTCCCCTTGTTTTATCAGAGTTGGACTCGACCTTAACTTCATCGCAAAATTCCCGTAATTCCTCGAATTGTATGAACTTCATCGTTATTCTCTTTAGCTTGTCAAGATTAGTTGTTGGCTTTTTGCATAGGCTGTCGGTGATACAAAGCCACTTTGGGATTGAGATTTTTGGTTTGCAGTGAGAGTTTGCCAAACCTCCATGAAGATCCTTAATGACTCTCCTTTCTCTTGCTTGGTGTTGACAAGAGCTAGGGAGTCATGTGATATGGTCAACTAGTAGTGAATGTGTTCCAAACTTGCTCACTAATATTTCAAAGTTGCCAATGGAGAAAAGGTGTAGTCTTACTAACCAACTCAACTCTGCTCCCTTCAACATCGTGGGGACCACTCAACAAAAGATTTCATCATCGATTGTGTATAGGCTCATTTGGGTTACATAGACGTCTACATACTCGTCTCTGCTAGAAGAGCCCTTAACAAGGGACCAACCACAAAAGCTATGGCCAGAAGAATCTAGAAAAGTGACACTCAGTTGAGCCCAGAGTGAAACTCTTATCAACATGGGTCACATCTTTGTTTGTAAATAATAGTGTAATTTAATTTTCTTTTTGGACCATGGATTAGGTTTCTGCATATTTCTTTTTGGGCTTCGTAATTTGGGCCTATAGTAGGAGTTTAAATAATGCATATAGTCATCTAGAGCTTCAATTGGGTTTCATTTAAGCCCATTTGAAACCCTAGGCAACTTAGGGAATCTAAAAGCTAGCTTTGGTTTCACCTCTTCCTCATTTTGCACATGCTCTAAATGTTTAAGGTGTAACGTGACACATGACACTTGATGATAGCCTCCATGACTATGGTTTGTCTTCTTTCTTAGACACGTGAATGGAATGGAGCATGGAAGCGAAATGGAGCTTGTAATTGGTTGGAAGAGGAAGTGATTCAAAGGTGGAAAGTGATATAGGAATGGAGAGAAACGGAAGAAAGGTTAGGCTAACTCTTCCAGTGGTTCTAGGCTAAGTAGGACAAGCTAATCTGGAGAGGAGTTTAGATGAGTGTGGACGGGAAATTTAGTAGCACTCCACTCAATTCATCAAAGATGAAAATCAAAGGTTGAATACATAAATTTATAGACTCCTAAGTCAGTCAACCTAGAGCCAAAAGTGAGTGGGAGATTCAAATTTAAAATCCTTAGATCTAGAGCAACTAGTGGTCATGTGACACTTGTCATTTGATTCATAAAATGGGACAAAAATGGTGGATCAAATGTCATGTGTCACGTCACCCTTTAGGCTTTTAGGACATGTGCAAAATGAGGAGGAAGTGGACGGTCAAGGCTAGCTTCTAGGTGTCCTTGCCCAGGGTTTCAAATGGGCTTAAGTGAAAAGTCCAATTGAAGCTCTAGGTGACTTTGTGCATTATTGTAGCTTTTACTGTAGGCGCAAAATATGAAGCCCAAAATAAAATATGTTGAGGCTCAATACATGGCCCTAAGGGAAATCAAACTACACTACTATTTACAGACAAATATGTGGCACATGTTGATACGAGCTTCACTCTGCTAGGCTCAGCTGAGTGTCACTCTTCCTGGATTCTTTTGGTCATCTCTCTTGTGGTTAGTCCTTTGTTAAGGGCTCTTTTATCATCCCCTCTTTCTTGAAGATGATTTGTCCTCAAATCTATGGATTATGCTTCATCATCTGAGCCACATACAAAAGGGCGTAACTCAGAAACATTAAATGTCATGTGGACTCGATACTCTACAGGCAAATCTATTATATATGCATTATCATTGCTGTGTTGGAGGACTTAAAATGGCCCATCTCTTCGGGAGTTGAGTTTGGACATCCTTTTTTTATTAGAAGACAATCTTTCCTTAAGTGGAGCCAAACCTAGTCCCTTTCTTTAAACAAAAGAAAACCTAGAGGAATTCAAACAAAAGGTGATGAACTACTAGACACAAATAAATTATTAGCAATAGAACTCATCAATCATCTAATGACAAGCATGTGAACTCAAATCTAAAATCAAAGATGCACCAAAACAACTTATACAATTCGCAGATTCAAATCTATGTTGCAGCTACATTACAAAGCAAGAAACTCAAATTTTCAATAGCTACACATGGAATTTTATGACATTTTATAGAAGCACATGACTAATGATAACATGGGTATGGATTTAAAAACAAAATTAAGACATATACCAATTCGTTTCACTGAATTAGAATGAACAAAGAATCAATCAAAATTAATAGCACACATCATACAATTAGTAGAACACCTAATGACTCAATTTGGACGGTTCAAGGAGATATGGATGTTTTGAACTAATTAAATGGAAGAACAATTAAAATGAACGGTGGAAATTCAAGAAGACATGTAAAAAAAGATGAGTACAATATAGAAATACAAATTTTAAAATGTAGAACACTTATCTTGGACAGGAACTGTGCCCTAGATAACAAATAATAGCCTCTATGGCTATGGTTTGTCTTCTTTCTTGGATTCGTGAATGGAATGGGGTATGACACGGGAATGGAGCGTACAATTGGCTGGAAAAAGAAGTTAGGTCAACTCTTTTAATGGTTCTAGGCTAAGCAAGACAAACTAACCTATTGAGGAGCTTAGACAACTGTGGACTGGAAATTTGGCAACACTTCACTCAATTCATCAATGCCGAAAACCAATGGCTGAATACATGAATATATAGACTCCCAAGTCAGCCAACTTGGAGCCAAAGGTTAGTGGAAAATTCAAATTTAAAATCTCTAGATCTAGAGCAACCAATGCCATGTGACACTTTTCATTTGATCCATAAAATGGGGTTGAAATGGTCGATCAAATGCCATGTTTTACGTCACACTTTAGGTATTTAAGACATGTCTAAAATGAAGAGGAAATGGACGGCCAAGGCTCGCTTCTAGATGTCCTAAGTTGTTCAGGGTTTCAAATAGGCTTAAATAAAGTCCAATTGAAGCTTTAGGTGACTTTGCGCATTATTTTAGCTTCTACTGTGAGCTTAAAATACAAAACCCAAAAAGAAATATGTAGAGACCCAATACATGGTTCAAAATGAAACTAAACTACATTATTATTTACAGACAAAAGATGTTGCCCATTGTGATAAGAACTTCACTCTACTGGGCTCAATTTGGTGTCACTCTTCCTGGATTCTTCTGGTCATCGCTCTTATGGTTGGTCCCTTGAGTACTGTGTGACAAACTCAATTGAGAATCTAGGAAGAGTGACACTCAGCTGAACCCAATAGAGTGAAACTCTTATCAACATGAGTTATATTTTTGTTTGTAAATAGTAGCGTATTTTAATTTTCTTCTTGGGCTATGTATTGGGCTTCTGCATATTTATTTTGGACTTTGTATTTTAGGTCTACAGAAGAAGCTAAAATAATGTACAGAGTCACAGAGCTTCAATTGGGTTTAAATTAAGCTTATTTGAAACTCTAAGCAACTTAGGCATCTAGAAGCTAACTTTAGTCATTCACCTATTCCAGATTTTGCACATGTTCTAAATGCTTAAGGTGTGACATGACACTTGATCCACATATGCCGACCCATTTAATGGATTAAGTGACAAGTGTAACGTGATTATTGATCTTTGTATTTTAAATTTGAATTTTCATGTTATGACCAGAAGAATCCAGGAAGAGTGGTACTCAGCTGAGCCTAGCAAAGTGAAACTTATCAACATGGGCCACAACTTTGTCTATAAATAGTAGTGTAGTTTAATTTCCTTTTTGGATCATGTATTGGGCCTTTGTGTATTTCTTTTTGGGCTTTGTATTTTGGTCCCACAGTAGGAGCTAAAATAATGCATAGAGACACCTAGAGCTTCAATTAGGCTTCATTTAAGCTCGTTTAAAATCTTAGATAACTTAGCGCATCTAGAAATTAACTTTGGCCGTCCAACTCCTCCACATTTTGCAGTGCTCTAAATGCTTGAGGTGTGATGTGACATATGGCACTTAATGATAGCCTCCTTGACTATGTTTTGTCTTCTTTCTTGGATGCGTGAATGGAATGGAGCATGGCAGTGGAATGGAGTGTGCAATTGGCTGGAAGAGGAATTGATTCAGTGGTGGAAAGTCATTTAGGAATGGAGAGGAAGGGAAAAAAGTTTAGGTCAACTCTTTCAATGGTTTTAGGCTAAGCAGGACAAGCTAACCTAGAGAGGAGCTTAGCAAGTGTGAGCTAAAAATTTGGCCGTACTTCACTCAATTCATTAAAGCACTCAATTCATTAGAGCTAAAAATCATGGGCTAAATACATAAATTTATAGACTCCCAAGTCAGGCAACTTGGAGCCAAAAGTGAGTGAGAAATTCAAATTTAAAGCCCCTAAGTCTAGAGCAACTTGTGGCCACGTGACATTTGTCATTTGATTCATAAAATGAGGCAAAAATGGTGGATCAAATGCCATATGTCACGTCACACTTTAAGCATTTAGGACATGTGTAAAATGAAGAGGAAATAAACGGTTAAGACTAGCTTCTAGATGCCCTAAGTTGCCTAGGGTTTCAAATGACTTAAATGAAGCTTGATTGAAGCTTTAGGTGACTCTGTGCATTATTTTAGCTCATACTATTTGTTAGGAATACAAAGCTCAAAATGAAATATGTAGAGACCCAATACATGGCCCAAAAGAAATTAAACTACACTACTATTTACAGATAAAGATGTGACCCATGTTGATGAGAGCTTTACACTGCTAGGCTCAACTGAGTGCTACTCTTCCAAGGGGCATTAGCAATAGGCAGAGGAGTATACAACCCATGAGGCATCACTTTGGACTTAGACAGTAAACATGCAATGCATTTGTGAGAGTGTCTCCGAACATCTCGTCTCATATGGGGCCAAAAGAATCATTCTTTAAGCATGTTCAAAGTTTTATCAAGTCCGAAATGGCCCATGAGACCTTTTTCATGAATCTCGTTAACAAGGAACTTCCTATGTGAACCTTGGGCAGTACAAAATTTTCCTTCTTTAAACAAAAACCCCTTAGACATATAGTAACCTCCCTGTGGCTTTGAGTGACAACTAACAAAAATGGTGGAAACTTCAGAATCTTGGCTATAAAGCTCTAAAATGTGTTCAAATCCAAGAATCAAGGCTTCAAGTTTAGAAAATAGTACATGTATACGAGACAAGTCATCTATGATTTGTCCTTCTTGTACTTAATCACGTATTGAAATTGTTTTGAAAATTTCATCCATTTTGTATGCCTTTTGTTTAGTTTATGTTGACCTTTCAAATGCTTAAGTGATTCGTGATCACTTTGAATGATAAATTCCTGAGATACAAGGTAGTGTTCCCAAACCTGAAGAGTCTTGACCAAAGCATAAAACTCTTTGTCATAGGTGGGGTAGTTGAGGGTGACACCATGAAGATTTTTACTAAAATATACAATTGGGTAACCACCTTGCAACAACCCAACACCTATTCCAACTCCCGATGCATCACATTCTAGCTCAAAAGTTTTAGAAAAATCTAGCAAAGTTAGAACGAGTGCATTAATGAGCAAAGTCTTTATCTTTTGGAAAACACTCTCTTGTTTTTCACCTCAATGGAACATGACATCTTTCTTTACCAACTCATTGAGTGGTGAAGCTAGACGAGAAGTTAGGCACAAAATGTTTGTAAAAACTTGATAAGCCATGAAAACTCCTAACATCCCCCACGTTCTTTACAGTGGGCTAGTCTTGGATGGCCTAGATTTTTCGGGATCAACATGAACCCCTTGTTTATTGATAATGAAACTTAAAAAGACTACACTATCAACACAAAAAGTATATTTGTCCGATTGGTGAACAATTTATTTTTCCTATGGACTTATAAAACTAATCTCAAGCTATACATGAGACTCAACACTATGACTATACACTAAGATGTCATCAAAACAAACAACTACAAAGTTACCTATATAATCTCTAAGGGTATGATTCATCAGTCGCATGAACGTACTAGGTACATTAGTAAGCCCAAAACACATTGTCAACCACTCGTACAATCTAAATTTGGTTTTAAAAGTGGTTTTCCACTCATCACCCCTTTTGATTCAAATTTGGTGATATCTGCTTTTTAAATCAATTTTGAAAAACGCGGTGAACCCATGTAGTCCTCCAACATATCATCAAGCTTCGAAATTGGGTGCTTATATTTTATTGTAATATTATTTACTGTCCGACAATCACAACACATATGCCATTTTTCATCTTTTTTCAACACCAACAAGACAGACACGACACAAAAGCTTGGGCTTTTCTGAGCCCAACCCTTATCTAGTAACTCGTGAATTTGGAACTCAATCTCCTTTGTTTCTTTAGGATGTGTCCTTTATGCTAGTCTATTGGGTAAACTAGCTCTAAGAACAAAATCTATTTAGTGTTCTATACCCCTTAATGGTGGAAGTCCTATAGGACTTTTATTAGGGAATACATCACCAAATTCTTTTAAAAGTTTGTCAACCAAAGGAGGTAAAGTCCTAACTTCAAGAGTAGTAGAAGAAGTGTATGTGAGTGTTCCTTCACAAAGAAGGAGGTATAGAGGTTGCTCAAGGGGAATGTGTTTTAAAGATGTGTTTACAAAATGATTCTCCTTCTAAGCGACCATGTGGGAAGGAACACCAAGCTCCCACACATTTGACTTATCTTTAAGACCTAAGTTTGGGATTTTTGAACTTTTTTTTTACTATCTAATTTTTTTTTCATCTGAACTTGATCCTCCAATACCTGAGTGGGTGTTAGAGGATGAAGTACAAAGTAATCTAGGAATGGAGAGGAAGGGAAGAGAGGTTAGGCTAACTCTTCCAATAAATCTAGGCTAACAAAGACATGTTAATCTAGAGATGAGCTTAGATAAGTGTGGACATGAAATTTGACAACACTTCACTCAATTCATCAAAACTGAAAAATCAAGAGCTGAATATATGAATTTATAGACTTATAAGATAGTCAAAAGTGAGTGGAAAATTCGAATTTAAAATCCCTAGATCTATTGCAATCAATGACCATGTGACGCTTGTCATTTGATCCATAAAATGAGACAAAAACGATAGATCAAATGCCATTTGTCACATTACGCTTTAGACATTTAGGACACGTGCAAAATGATGAAAAAGTGAACGGCCAAGACTAGCTTCTAGATGTCCTAAGCTTCCTAGAGTTTCAAATAGACATCTAGAAGCTAGCTTTAGCCGTCCATCTCCTCTACATTTTGCACACTAAATGCTTAAGCTGTGACGTGACATATGATACTTGATCCATATATGCTGATCCATTTTATGGATTAAGTGACAAGTGTCACGTGATCATTGATTGCTCTAGATCTACATATTTTAAATTTGAATTTTTCACTCACTTTTGGCTCCAAGTTGGATGAGTTAAAAGTTTATAAATTCATGTATTCATTCGTTGATTTTCTGCTTTGATGAGTAGAGTGAAGTGTTACCTTTAAGCCCACACTTGTCTAAGCTCCTCTCTAGATTAACTTGTCTTATAGCTTAGAACCATTGGAAGAGTTGGCTTAACTTTTCTTCCCTTCCTCTTCGTTCTTAGTTCACTTTTCACCATTAAAACACTTATTCTACTAGCCAATTGGACACTTAATTTCACTGCCATACTCCATTCAATTCACGCATCTAAGATAGAAGGCAAACCATAGCCATGAAGACTATTAGTCCCATTATATCGATTTAAGTTGAAGCCTTTCCAATATTGATCCACATATGCTAACCCATTTAATGGATTAAGTGACAAGTGTCACGTTGTCATTGATCTATGTATTTTAAATTTGAATTTTCATTCACTTTAGACTCCAAGTTGGCTGACTCGAAAATCTAAAATTTCATGCATAAGAAAGAGAGGTTAGGTCAACTCTTCTAATGATCCTAGGCTAAGCAAGATAAACTAACCTATTGAGGAGCTTAGCCAAGTGTGGACTGGAAATCTGACAACACTTCACTCAATTCATCAAAGCTGAAAACCAAGGACTGAATACATGAATATATAGACTCCAAAGTCAGCCAACTTGGAGCCAAAAGTTAGTGGAAAATTCAAATTTAAAATCCCTAGATCTAGAGCAACCAATGGCCTTGTGACACTTGTCATTTGATCCATAAAATGTGGCAGAAATGATGGATCAAATGTCGTGTGTCACGTCACACTTTAGGTATTTAGAACATGTGAAAAATCAGGAGGAAGTGGACGACCAAGGCTTGCTTCTAGATGTCCTAAGTTGTCTAGGGTTTCAAATAGGCTTAAATGAAGTTGAATTGAAACTCTAGGTGACTTTGTGTATTATTTTAGCTTCTATTGTAGGCTGAAAATGCAAAACCCGAAAAGAAATATGCAGAGGCCCAATACATGGTCTAAAATAAAATTTAATTACACTACTATTTACGGACAAAAAATATTACCGATGTTGATAAGAACTTCACTCTACTAGGCTCAATTTAGTGTCACTCTTCCTAGATTCTTCTGGTCATCGCTTTTGTGGTTGGTCCCTTGAGTATTGTGTGACAAACTTAATTGAGAATTCAGGAAGACTCACACTCAACTGAACCCAACTGAGTCAAGCTCTTATCAACATGAGTCACATCTTTGTCACTAAATAGTAAGGTATTTTAATTGTCTTCTTCAGCAAGGTATCGGGCTTCTGCATATTTATTTTGAGCTTTGTATTTTAGGTCCACAGAAGGAGCTCAAATAATGTACAGAGTTATCTAGAGCTTCAATTGGGTCTAATTTAAGGTTATTTGAAATCGTAAGCAACTTAGGGTATCTAGAAGCTAGCTTTGGTCATCCACTTCTTCCACATTTTGCACATGCTCTAAATGCTTAAGGTGTGATAATGCACTTGATCCACATAAGCTGACCTATTTAATGGATTAAGTGACAAGTGTCACATGGTCATTATCTATGTATTTTAAATTTGAATTTTCATTCACTTTAGACTCCAAGTTGCTGGCCTTGAAAGCCTATAAATTCATGTATAGGAGAGGTTAGGTCAACTCTTCCAATGATTCTAGGCTAAGCAAGACAAACTAACCTATTGAGGAGCTTAGACAAGTGTGAACTAGAAATTTGGCAACACTTCACTCAATCCATCAAAGCTGAAAACCAAGGACTGAATACATGAATATATAGACTCCTAAGTCAGCCAACTTAGAACCAAAAGTTAGTGGAAAATTCAAATTTGAAATACCTAGTTCTAGAGCAACCAATGGTCATGTGACACTAGTCATTTGATCCATAAAAGAGGGCGGAAATGATGGATCAAATGTCATGTGTCACGTCATACATTAGGTATTTAGGACATGTGCAAAATGAGGAGGGAGTGGATGGCTAAGGTTCGCTTCTAGATGACCTTAGTTGTTTAGGGTTTCAAATAGGCTTAAATGATGTCCAATTAAAGCTTTAGGTGACTTTGTGTATTATTTTAGCTTTTACTATAGGACTAAAATACAAAACCCAAAAGGAAATATGCAGAGGCCCAATACATGGTCCAAAATGAAATTAAACTATATTACTGTTTACAGACAAAAAATGTTGCCCATGTCGATAAGAACTTGACTCTATTAGGCTCAATTTAGTGTCACTCTTCTTGGATTCTTCTAGTCATCACTCTTGTGGTTGGTCCCTTGAGTATTGTGTGACAAACTCAATTGAGAATCTAGAAAGACTAACACTCAGCTGAACCCAACAAAGTGAGGCTCTTATCAACTTGAGTTACATCTTTGTCTGTAAATAGTAGCATATTTTAATTTTCTTCTTGGGCCATGTATTGGGTTTTTGCATATTTATTTTGGTCTTTGTATTTTGAGGTCCACAGAAGGAGCTTAAATAATGCATAGAGTCACCTAGAGTTTCAATTGGGTTTAATTTAAGCTTATTTGAAATCCTAAGCAACATAGGACATCTAGAAACTAGCTTTGGTCATCCCCTCTTTCACGTTTTGCACATGCTTTAAATGCTTAAGGTGTGACGTGACACTTGATCCACATATGCCAATCCATTTAGTGGATTAAGTGACAAGTATCTCGTGGTCATTGATCTATGTATTTGAATTTTCATTCACTTTAGACTCCAAGTTAGCTGACTTGAAAGTCTATAAATTCATGTCTGAGAAAGACAGGTTAGGTCAACTCTTCCAATGATTCTAGGCTAACCAAGACAAACTAACCTATTGAGGAACTTAGACAAGTGTGAACTAGAAATTTGGCAACACTTCACTCAATTCATCAAAGTTGAAAACCAAGGACTAATATATGAATATATAGACTCCCAAGTCAGCCAACTTGGAGCCAAAAGTTAGTGAAAAATTCAAATTTCAAATACCTAGATCTAGAGCACCAATGGTCATGTGACACTTGTCATTTGATCCATAAAATAGGGCGGAAATGATGGATCAAATGCCATGTGTCACATTACACATTAGGTATTTAGGACACGTGTAAAATGAGGAGGAAGTGGACGGCCAAGTCTCGCTTCTAGATGTCCTAAGTTGCCTAGGGTTTCAAATTGGCGTAAATGAAGTCAAATTGAAGCTCTAGGTGACTTTGTGTATTATTTTAGCTTCTACTATATGCCTAAAACACAAAACCCAAAAAGAAATCAGTAGAGGCCCAATACAAGGTCCAAAATCAAATTAAACTACACTATTACTTATAGACAGAAAATGTTATCCATGTTGATAAGAACTTCACTATACTAGGCTCAATTTAGTGTCACTCTTCCTGGATTATTTTTCTGGTCATCGCTCTTGTGGTTTGTCCCTTGAGTATTTTGTGACAAACTCAATTGAGAATCCAGGAAGATTTGCACTCAGCTGACCCCAACGAGTAAAGCTCTTATCAACATGAGTCACATCTTTGTCTGTAAATAGTAACGTATTTTAATTTTCTTCTTGGTCCATGTATTGGGCTTCCGCATATTTATTTCGGGCTTTGTATTTTTGATCCACATAAGGAGCTCAAATAATGCACAGTGTCACCTAGAGCTTCAATTGAGTTTAATTTAAGCTTATTTGAAACCCTAAGCAACTTAGGGCATCTAGAAGCTAGCTTTGGTCATCCACCTCTTTCACATTTTGTATATGCTCTAAATGCTTAAGGTGTGATATGACACTTGATCCACATATGCCGACCGATTTAATGGATTAAGTGACAAGCACGTGGTCATTGATCTATGCATTTTAAATTTGAATTTTCATTCACTTTAGACTCCAAGTTGGCTGACTCGAAAGTCTATAAATTCATGTATCAGAAAGAGAGGTTAGGTCAACTCTTCCAATGATTCTAGGCTAAGCAAGACAAACTGACCTATTGATGAGCTTAGACAAGTATGGACTGAAAATTTGGCAACACTTCACTCAATTCATCAAAGCTGAAAACCAAGGGCTGAATACATGAATATAAAGACTCCCAAGTCAGCCAACTTGAAGCTAAAAGTTAGTCGAAATTTCAAATTTAAAATCCCTAGATTTAGAGCAACCAGTGGCCATGTGATACTTGTCATTTGATCCGTAAAATGGGGAGGAAATAATGGATCAAATGCCATGTGTCACGTCACACCTTAGGTATTTAGGACATGTGTAAAATGAGGAGGAAGTAGACAACCAAGTCTCGCTTCTAGATGTCCTAAGTTGTTCAGGGTTTCAAATAGGCTTAAATGAAGTCGAATTGAAGCTCTAGGTGGCTTTGTGTATTATTTTAGCTTCGACTGTAGGCCTAAAATACAAAACCCAAAAGGAAATATGCAGAGGCCCAATACATGGTCCACAATGAAATTAAAATACAATACTACTCATAGAAAAAAATGTTGCCCATGTCGATAAGAACTTCACTCTACTAGGCTCAATTTAGTGTCTCTCTTCCTGGACTCTTCTGGTCATCGCTCTTGTGGTTGGTCCCTTGAGTATTGTGTGACAAACTCAATTGAGAATCCAGGAAGAGTGGCACTCAACTGAACCCAACAGAGTGAAGCTCTTATCAACACGAGTCACATCTTTGTTTGTAAATAGTAGCGTATTTTAATTTTCTTCTTGGGCCATGTATTGGGTTTCTGCATATTTATTTTGGGTTTTGTATTTTAGGTTAATAGAAGGAGCTGAAATAATGCACAGAGTTACCTAGAGCTTCAATCGAGTTTAATTTAAGATTATTTGAAACCCTAAGCAACTTAGGGCATCTAGAAGCTAGCTTTGGTCATCCAGCTCTTCCACATTTTGCACATGCTCTAAATGCTTAAGGTGAGACGTGACACTTGATCCACATATGCCGACCCATTTAATTGATTAAGTGACAAGTGTCACGTGGTCGTTGATCTATGTATTTTAAATTTGAATTTTTGTTAACTTTAGTCTCCAAGTTGGCTGACTTGAAAGTCTATAAATTCATGTATAAGAAAGAGAGGTTAGGTCAACTCTTGCAATGATTCTAGGCTAAGCAAAACAAACTAACATGTTGAGGAGTTTAGACAAGTGTGGACTGAAAATTTGGCAACACTTCGCTTAATTCATCAAAGCTGAAAACCAAGGACTTAATACATGAATATATGGACTCCCAAGTCAGCCAACTTGGAGTCATAAGTTAGTGGAAAATTCAAATTTAAAATTCTTAGATCTAGAGCAACCAATGACCATGTGACACTTGTCATTTGATCCATAAAGTAGGGCAGAAATGGTGGATCAAATGTCATGATTCACGTCACACTTTAGGTATTTAGGACATGTGTAATATGAGGAGGAAGTGGACGGTCAAGACTAACTTCTAGATGTCTTAAGTTGCCCAGAGTTTCAAATAGGCTTAAATGAAGTCCAATTGAAACTCTAGGTGACTTTGTGTATTATTTTAGCTTCTACTGTAGAAACCCAAAAAGAAATATGTAGAGGCTCTATACATGGTTCAAAATGAAATTAAACTACACTATTATTTACAGACAAAATGTTGTCTATGTTGATAAGAACTTCACTCTACTAGGCTCAATTTAGTGTCACTTTTCCTTGATTCTTTTGGTCATCGCTCTTGTGGTTGGTGCCTTGCGTATTGTGTGACAAACTCAATTGAGAATCTCGGAAGAGTGACACTTAGCTGAACCCAACACAGTGAAGCTCTTATCAGCATGGGCCACATCTTTGTTTGTAAATAGTAGTGTATTTTAATTTTCTTCTTAGGCCATGTATTGGGCTTTTGCATATTTATTTTGGGCTTTGTATTTTAGATCCACAGAAGGAGCTAAAATAATGCACAGAGTCACATAGAGCTTCAATTGAGTTTAATTTAAGCCTATTTAAAATCCTAAGCAACTTGGGCATTTAGAAGCTAGCTTTGGTCATTCACCTCTTCCACATTAGGCACATGCTTTAAATGCTTAAGGTGTGACATGACACTTGATCCACATATGCCGACCCATTTAATGGATTAAGTGACAAGTGTCACGTGGTCATTGATTTATGTATTTTAAATTTGAATTTTCATTCACTTTAGACTCTAAGTTGGCTGACTTGAAAGATTATAAATTCATGTATTAAGTGGTTGATTTTCTACTTTGATAAATAGAGTGAAGTGCTACCAAATTTTCAGCCCACATTTGTCTAAGTTCTTCTCTAGATTAGCTTGTTTTGCTTAGTCTAGAACTATTAGAAGAGTTGGCCTAACTTTTCTTTCCTTCCTCTCCATTCTTAGATCACTCTCTACCATTGAAACACTTTTTCTTCTAGCTAATTAGACGCTTCATTTTGCTGCCATACTTCATTCATTTCACGCATTCAAGAAAGAAAACCATAGCCATGAAGGCTATTAGTCCAGGTAATCCCATTATACTGTCCATGTTGAGGCCTATCCAATAGGTCGAGAACTCGACCATCATTATTTTGTCCACAAATGGATGGCGATGGCTACCCCAACAATAAAATGTTAACGAAGGTCGGCTTTGGAAACTCAACTTCTATAGCTTTTGTTACAGTCATAGGATGCCTCGAAGACCAGGGTAAGATAGTAATGATTCTGGTTTGATTTTCATCTTCGGGGTTGGAGATGGAGGAGAGGGGGTAGGGGTTTTCCTCTACGTTTTTTTTCTTCATTTCAATCATTTCTCATTGTAATAGTAATAGTAGTTTCATGAGCTCGGTGTTAGTTTGTGCATCCGTGCGCTTTTGGTCTTAGGTCATGTTTTTTTGTTGATATCAAGAAACTTTGCTATTTGTTCCTCCTCAATCTCATGATAAACACCAATTGTTCTTGTACGAGCATAGGAGAGTCTCTTTCGACATGTCTTCAACAAAGAGTTTTCAATTAGCAACTTAACGTCTTGGATCTTGGTTTGAAGTCTTCAATTTGTGTCTTGAGGTCTTCGGTTTGTAAATACGGGAATACGTAAAAAAAATAATCTGATTGTTATTGATAAGGGTCTACGATACGACTTTAGCAGAAACAGTTTGATTGATAATTAGACAGTAAATAATATTTATTTATTCTTTCAATGGTTATCCTTTATTTGTTGGGTTGTCGTGCCGGTCTTATGATCAAGAAATAATGTTTTACCGAAAGAACTTCGACACATACAATACACCATCATTCTATTTTCAAGAGAATCGGTTCTCAAAATATTCTTCTATCGCAGAGTGTCGAGGAAATTAGTGGGGTTTTTAAAAACAAAACTTGTGATTAAAATCGTATTATTTAAAAAATTTGGACAAAATTACTTGTAAGTTTTATTTTAAAAAACTGAACGATTAAAAGAATGGTTCAAAGCACTAGACGAATAGCTCAAAGCACTATACAAATCCTTCTCAGACAAAAAAATAATATTTATATAACTATTCACTACCTGTTATTAAAGTTGTTGATTCTCTTTAAGTGAGTTTTCAGTAAGAATGTTTCATTAGTAAAATTAAATATATCTTGTAAAAGTTGACTCTAAAAAATTGTTTTAAGATTAAGAATGTAGTTCGAATAGATTAGCAGATGCATGGCACCGTTCTAAAAAATGATAGTGCAGTCTATACAATTTATCTTCACATATGATTTATTTCTTTCACTATTAAAATTTTGATTTTTGCATTAGTTTATTGAATATAATTTGTCTGAAAAAATGATGACTATATATTGCTAGTAAATGAAGTCATGTAATGTTAAAAGAAATAGAATGATATTTTTTTTTTGTATTGTTTTTATTTAAAGAATAATGCAGTTGATATAATTAAATCAGCTGCTTTTTAAGAAAATAGTTCGATCTGAAACTATAAATGTGGATAACTGAAATTTAAAACTAATTTAGTTGAATTTGGTTTACACAAACTATTTTTATGATTCGGTTTGAATTTTATATGATTAAGTTGATTTCAATTCTATTAAACAGTCCTAATTTAGTTACCTATATTAGGTTCTAAATGTTTTTCACATAGAATTTTTCTTGATTTCCTATTTTACAAACACAGATATGTAATTCATTCAATATGAATAAATAGAATTACATTTCTTTTTGAAATTGTTTTATGATCTCTAGCAATTTTATGATAAATTAAACCATTTGTATATAAACATTGACTTTTTAATGTATGATGAACTAATAGTTGATGGAATTTTTTTATTAACCAAATTATCAGTTAACATGATGCATACTATTGTATCACATATTAATAATTTATTGAATTTTATTAAATAAAGACTTTGTCAATTGAAAAAAAATTTAACACAATGTTTCAGGAGCATTTCTAGTATTCCAGTTGGATCTATAAATATATATGTGTATGACTAACCAAATAGTTAAATTTTGTACTTTGTGGCATGATTAGCCAACAAAACCCAAAGAATTTAAGAATTCACGTATGACAATGTAAACATATGGTTGTATATGAATTAAAAGATTGGTTGGTTTGGTCAATATTTGCGTCCTAACTTGTGACATATCTACTGCTAAGTGATTTTCTTGCAGTCACAACAGTTGAATAAAAAACAAGGAACTGTTGTACCAACATAAATTAAGAAATCTCTTGGTATGATAATTGGGGAAAACATGTTACATTAAGAATCTAACTTCTTTTGCTTCATAGTTTACATTCTTTTCTGCCTATTTTCTTATTTTTTTTTTTCTACTTCCTGCTTCCAAATATAGAGCAGATGACAAATGGACTAACATTATTGGCAGAAAGTCTTCCGTGTTTAAGGTTTATACTTTATTTATACCGAGTTTATACTTGGATAAGGAATGTAGAAAAAGTTAACGGAAAATGTCATTGAAATGTTTATTTAAAGAAATTAAAATATCACTGTTTGGCAGAACAACTACATGAGGATCCCATTGAGTAACTCTAATATAATATTCTCATCCTAATTATTCCTAATGTTCATTTTATTTTATTATGATAATTGAAGTGAAGCTCTAGAAAAAGAGATTAAATATACTTTATTTAAAATATGTTTGGAATGTAAAGACATTGCGATTTTATAAGTATCTTTCACAATTACATATGAATAAGAAAAATAAAGTAATATTACAAGTATTATCACTATTATTACATATCTTCTCAAAGCAATTTATTAAATTTCTAAGGTTAACATTCAGGACACACTATTTTGTTAGGATATGTACACAAAACCTCTTTATACCATATAATAAAGAAGTTGTTTGAAAAAAGGTTCACATTTTTTAGAATAGATACGAAATATACTTTGTTCCTTACATTTTGATGGAAGACACATAGCAATAAAATAACTTAAAAAGATTTAAAACTTTTCTCTAAATTTCTAGTGAGAAGTCAGAGTTAAAGGCCTTAACTTTCTATAAAATTTTTTTGTGGTGAGGCTAGGTGATGAACATCCAAGGCCATAGTTGGCCATAAATCTTGAACCCGTAAATAGATGGATAATTAACAACAGAAAAAAGAGTAGTTCAAGGCATGGAAGACAATATGTTTTAATGGAGGAAAATGATCTAGAAAGAGAGAGGAAGAGAAGAGAGGTTAGGTCAACTCTTCAAATGATGCTAGGCTAAGTAAGATAGACTAACTTAGAGAGGAGCTGAAACAAGTAAGGCTGAAAAATGTGTAACACTTCATTAATTTCATTCAAGCTAATTTGCAAGGCTGAATACATTAATATATAGGCTTCCAAGTTAGCCAACTTGGAGCCAAAAATGAGTGGGAAAATTCAAATTTAAAATCTTAGATGTAGAGTAACCAATGGCCAGATGACACTTGTCTCATGATCAATGGTTGGGGCGAAAATGGTAGAGATAGTGCCATGTGGAGTGTCACACTTCAAGCATTGAGGACATGCACAATGTGTGAAGGTTGCACGTTCCTTGCTTGGCCAAGCTTGCTCCTTGATAACCAAAGTTGTTTAGGGTTTCAATTGGGCTTAAATGAAGCCCAATTTGAAATTCTAGATGACTCTATGTCTTTTGCTCCTATTGTGGGCCCAAAATATAAAGCCTAAAATAAAAAATACGAAGGCCCAACACATTGTCCAAAAAGAAAAATTAAACTACACTACTCTTTACAGTCAAATTAGTGGCCTAAGTTGAAAAGAGTTTTATTTTGTCGGGTTCAGCTGAGTTCTACTCCTAGATTCTTTTGGCCATTGCCCTTGTGGTTAGGCCTTTATTAAGGGCTCTTCTATTACTCCCATTTTAGATGATTTTAAAGAAAAAGAAGACAAGCAAAATACATGGTCTATTCTCATTCAATTTAAAGTGAAAATTACAAGAGGCAAGCGCGTTATACATAGATGCTTGAGCCTTCTTGCACACCATGATCTAGAGAATGTGGGACTTGTTACACAAGAGAAGAATTTTGGCGCATAAGCTCACTCTAAGTCCGACATCACCTAAAATAAGGTATTTTCATGTGTTTATAAGCGCTCTATGTATTTGGCTTGGTGTATGACTGTGTGAGGCTATGGATTGTCGTGTGTTGACCTCCTCAATTAGGATTTTGAATTTCCTAATAAGGAGGACTAAATGTTGACTTACAACTTGGGGGTTTGACCTGTAAGTCTAATCCTAATTGAGGCTTAAATGCAACTCACACATGCTTTTATTTTTTACACAAGAAAAAGTATTATTCTTATACAAAATTTTCTACTTCTTTATATTTTTACTAGGCTAAGAAAAACCATGCTCTCCCTTTCAAAAAGGATCTGCCCTCAGATCCAATTCTTTCTCAGTGTCACCAACCTCAATAGAAGGAGTTAAATAACAAACATTAAAAGTGGGATTGAATCTATAATCAGCTAGGAGATCTAGCCTATTAACATTAATTTTATAAAGAACATGGAATGGACCATCTCCTTTGGGACTAAATTTGGACTTCCTCTTGGGGACTACTCTGTTGTAAACAAATTCAATACAAGGAAGATACTCATCCCAATACTTCTAGTTGCCCTTTAAATTAACCCTTAACAAAATGGATACATACCTATTTACTACCTCAGTCCTAGAATTTGAGAGCCTAGTGAAACTAGTAATGTATGTCTTCAGATAAAGCATAAACTACCACATTACTATTCCCTTTCTTGTGTTTGATAACATAAGGGAATTTATCTAAGTATTCCACCCGCTTAGCATGTCTCTTATTCAACTTTCCCTATCCCCTTATGTACTTTAGTGACTCATGATCAATATTGATAATAAACTCTTGGTCACCAAGTAAAGTTCCCATGTTTTGGGGGCACAAATGAGAGCATAAAGCTCTTTGTCATAGGTAGGATAGTTCAAGGTGACTCCACTAGGTTTTTCACTGAAATATACAATAAGATGTCCACCTTGAATTAACATAGGACCTATGCCTACCCAGAGGCATCATTCTCTAATTCAAAAGTTTTAAGAAAAGTTAGGGATAACCGATGGGTGCATGGGTTAATTTATCTTTTAGAGTTTGAAACGATTTTTCCTGTTTTTCACCCTACACAAAAGAAACACTCTTCGTAACAAGTTCGTTAAGAGGAGTTGCTATAGTAGAGAAGTCCTAAACAAGTCTTATATAAAAGTTAGCTAACCCATGAAAGCTATGAACTTCTATGATTTTGGGGTGGACCATTCTTGGATATCCTTTATTTTCTTTGGGTCCATGTGAACACCATCTTTTCCAATCATGAATCCAAGGAAAATGACATGTTTCTTGCAAAAAGTACACTTGTCAAGGTTAGCAAATAGATAATGGTCTTTGAGAGTTACTAAGACTTATTTACGATGGCCTATGTGCTCATCTAGTCCTATTATAAATTAAGATATCATCAAAATAAACAATCACAGACCTACCTATACAATCCTTAAGTACATGATTCATGAATCTTGTGAATGTGTTATGGGCAATGGTAAAGCCAAAAGGCATGAGTAACTGTTCATACAAGCCAAACTTGGTCTTAAAAGCAATTTTTCATTTGTTTCCTTCTTTAATTTTTATTTGATGATAATCATTTTTAAGATCAATTTTGGAAATGATGTTTTTCCTATGTAATCTGTCCAACTTTTTTTTATCAACAAAAGAATTAATAAATATGAAGCATAGAGGGGTGTTTCAACTCATAACAAAACAAAAGGTAAGAGTATTTAATAATTAACAATTTGTCCAACATATCATCTAACCTAGGGATTATTTGCCTATATTTTAGAGTGATGTTGTTGATGGCTTGGAATTAAGTAAACATTCTCCAAAACCCATCTTTCTTAGGGACCAACAACATAGGAACAACACAAGAACTAAGATTGATCTGAACTCTTTCATTCTTCAACAAGTCACCAACTTGTTTCCCTTTCTCTATTGTCTCTTAGGGGTTAGTCCTGTAATTTGGCCTATTGAGTAGGTTGGTTCCAATGACTAAATCTATTCAATATTTTATTCCATTCAAAGGTGGTAATCCATGGGGTGCTTCCTCAGGAAATGAATAATCAAATTCTTTCAAAAGATTAATCCTTTTTGATAGAGTCTCAAGTTCGTGACTTGTGACAACAAGTGTCTCTTTATAGTAGAGAAGGAAAATAAGTTGTTCTACTAGAAGAGATTTTATTTTCTTTTGATTTTTCAAAACTTTTTATGGAACAACTTCAGAGGAGGAGACACAGGGCTCAAATCTCATTCCTTTCTCTTCCTCTATTTTATTTGCGAAAAAAAGTTTCTGACTTATTTTCTGTCTCTTTTCCTCTTCTAATGTTTTTAACATTTTTCATCATCTCTCACTTGTTGTGGTGTGAGAGGATAAGAGACAGTGTTTTTGCCCTTGTAAGTGAAACTTATTTTGTTGGCTAGGCCATCAATGCTTATCAAATTACCATGACCTACCAAGTAGAATATGTCCAGTTTCCATAGGCACAATGTCACATAAAACTTTTCTTGATAATCTGCCTATAGAAATTGAAATATTTACTTAGTCTTTAACCACTATCCCTCTATCATCTTTAATCCACTATAGTTTATAAGGTTTGAAATATGACAGTTAGAGTCAACTTGTCCACCAACCTAGAGCTACAACAATCACAATAGGATCCACTATCCACAATCAATAAACAAGTGTTTTCAAAAACTGGCAACATGTGTGGAATAGATTTTCCAGTTAATACTGTACAAGTTCAATAGGATGGCTTTCAAGAAGCCTCCGAACCATCAACAAATTTCCTTCACAAGTTGCATTTCTCTTCAAGCTCCAATAATTCATCCTCATTAGGTGAAGATGTACATTCATCCTAACTCCAATGCTTGGGTCTTTCAAAAACTATGAATTTCTTATTGAGATACTTAGAAGCATAATGTCCTCTTCAAAGACATCAAAAGTACTGAATGTCTCTAGTTCTAGATTCTTTAGAAGAATCTTTTCTATATTTTTTCTAATTGTTATTCCTTTTTTCCTATTTCTTATCAATAATCATGTCTCTATATTGGAATCTTTTAAATTTATTCATTAACTCTCTATCATAATATCTTCCTCGTCTTTATTTACATAACCCTCTTAATGTTATAGGATTTTCCTAACATAATTATCTCATTTTTTTTGTTAAAAAAAATTGAATAAGAAGAAAAGGTAAAATTCTAAAGTAGTACATTAGATAAATGAAACTTTTGACTTTCGTAATTATAGTGTTGGTATGAATTAGTCACTATTAGAAATAATTATTAATATCATTCGAATTATGAATGAACACTATATGAATAATTTATTTTCAACATATTTCTTTCGTACTTAAAATAACATCACCATAATTCGAACTCTAGATGATTAATAAATTTTTTAAAATATTTGAAAGCACAATGTATTTAAGTGATAGAAAATAAATCTTTTGATCATGTTTTGTTGTTGTTTTGTACTGATCACATGAATTTGAAAGCATAATATCTCTATGATTATATGTAATAAAATTGTACCCATACTTTTCAATATTATAGAATTTAGTTTATATTTATATAGTATATTAGAAAATACTAAATAAATTCTTCTAATAGATTATAATATTCTATACATTTAATTTTTTTTAATAACAATCTCGTAAAATTGACAATTATAATAATCAATTTAGTGAAAAAATACACATTATTTTCAAAACACCATTACCTTTCAATAAGTTATAAATTATTAAAGCTTAACTTTTTTATATTTAAATAAATTGATCCAATATGTAGAGATACTACATGAAATATTTTTTTTTCTCTTATAAATACATTTGTAAATTAACTGTGTTGTTTTCTTTTTTTTTTTATTTATATGGACATAATAATAGTTAAAAATTACCAGATTATTTTAGTAATAACGTTTAATGCATTTATAAAAATCTAAAAATTACCAATTTTGTTATTCCAATAGCCTATAAATGTTTAATGTCACAATGCTAAAGAATTATTGCACCAAGAATACTTATTCTATGCTTCCACCAAGTTGAAATGGGTCACTCACTACCCATCCACAGTATCATCTTTTCTATATGCATATATAGATGTATGTCCATGATATTTTGTTTTAGTTAAATATAATTTCTCACAAATAACTAGATGATTTAATGTAGTCTTTGACATATTCCAACTTCATCGCACCACTCATATAATTATTATATCAAAACATCATTTATATCTTAAAGACAAGACAAGTTAAACATCCTATGAATATAATCAATGTCAAAAATTTTAGAAACTAGGACATATTGTGTATACCTATTATTGATCTAGATCTAGCAATTTAAAAAGGAGGTCACCTAAAATAGGTGTGGAGCATTGACACAACAACACAAATAATATGTTAGAACAAAGACGATAAAGGCAAACAAAAAACATAAACAATAAAGATGATAATGTTAGGGGGTTAGAAACTCTATCTCACATTCACTAATGTGCTCTATTATGAAACATCAGAAAAAAAAATTTAAAATCATTGGTTGCGAGACAATAACACAAGCAATAGGTGATAGAGGCAAATGAAAGAAACAAACAATAGAGATAATAAAGTTAAAATTACAAGCTTTATCTCACACTCACTAATATGCTTTATTGTGAGACAAAAGAAATAACTTGCAAAAATATTGATCAGATTAAGTCAAATTTAACTCAATTGCAGATAAAAATCCAACCTAATTTATTTAGAATGAATTGGATCCTTACATCACTTGACTCAATAAATATCTTTAATTTCAACTCACTTTATAACGAATATATATTATTGATGTGAATAAACCATAATTAAAAAGAATACTAAAATAAATAATTAATATTTTTTTAGAATTCATCTTTTAAATAATCTCATCAATAATATGATAATATAACAAATAATTAATTCAAATGAGAATAATTTAAATGGATAAAAGATAATTAAGATAATGTTTTAGTGCCTTTATATCTATATTATCATATAAAAAGAAACTTATTGCATGCCATTATATGCATATAAAAAATCACCTTACTTTTAAACATTTTTTATTGATCTTCTAAAAAATACTAAAGATATTAAATGACATGTGTTTTGACTGAAATAATCTCATTAATTTAAAGCAGCCAATCCTCCTGCATATTTTGTTCTTGTTTATCACGTTTCTATTAGGTTAGGATTATTCTTAATCAGCACATGCAAGAACATACGCCTTAAGTCCGTAATTTAAGCGAGCCAATCCTCTGTGTGCAATTTTAGTCATTTATTTCTAAATAAACAGTATAATTTTACTTCATAATTATCTTCTTAATTTACAGAAGCCAATTAGTTGTTTTTTCCCCTTTCTTTTGGGTTAGGATTCTTGTTAATCGCCACATGAAGGAACAATTGTAATTGGATCAAGAAAATTAATTCGAAATTCATATTCTCAACTCTTTTCCCAATAAATATTAGGTAGTTCGATTTGCTTTAATGTCTGATTATCTCTAAACGTTGTATGTCTGCCTCACGTTTGACATGATTAATAATTTGAAAGACATAATTTGGTTGTTTTATTACTGAGAAAACTTATACAGTTATACAGATATTTTTATTGTTATTGCTTATTATAATCGATGTAGTAATTGGGATTTTTCAAGTTGTTAAATTAAAATATTATATTGTTTCATTTCTTTTTAAGCTCAATTAAAAGTTGTTTGTGTTTTAAAAAATAATTTGCAGCTGTAGACAAATGATACTTTTAATTAATTATAATTTTTTGTTCGTTTTCCCAAATTAAAGAGGAGTTTGCCGATAAAATATAAAATTTGTAATTGTCGGATAATAAATATCTCGTGTGTCTATCTTAAATTAAATCTATTAAGATCTTTATTGATTTTTAGAAGGATTAAACTCAGTCTTACTCACCTGATTTAATATTTAAGCTCCTCTTTTATAGGTCTAATATTTGGAAAACAAATCTACTATGTAAACAAATTTAAACCCAACCTTATTTTAATCTTAGTTCCGAAAAATTTCCGAGAACTTGTTCAGCTTTTGTATTGCCAAGTGCTTTATGTAATTTAAATAAAAAAAATATAAAAAGTAATAGATAAGAAAAATTTAAAACAAAAAATAAATTATTTGAATTTAATAAAATGTATTATTTAAATTTTATCATTTAATTAGAATACTAATAAAGATATATTTAGGTAGATAAATAGTGCAGAAGGTTATAAAACCTAAGCAATAAGCAATAATAGTTCTTTGACATTCATATTTTTTTCTTACTTCTAACTTGCCACTCTTTTTAACAATAAATATTATAGCTAATTAATAAAAATAAACATAAACGAAGTTTTGAAATAAAATAATTATATTATTTGTTGTTAAGTGGAGTGTGAAAAAATGATAGTGTTAAGCTTTAATTATTGAAAAATAAGTGAGTGTCTGTTCCTAGGCTTGCTCAGCATCTTATATTATAATCATAAAGCTCCCACTAATCAAGTGTACGACACAGCTCTCTACACACTGTTAGTACAATTACTCTCTCATGGACGACCTTGATTTCCTCGACTTCTCCAACCACAGCATCACCACCACTTCTTCCTCCGAGGAAGACTGGACCACCCTGTGCTCTCCCCTCGTCGATTGGGGATCCCTCGCCGCCGGCGAAGACAATTTTCAAGCCCTCATTGACTCCATCGTCCATCAAGACGACGCCGTTTTGACCCCAGATCAAACCACACCCCAAGACTCCGACTTAAGTGGCCATGACGACGAGAAGGGCCTCCGCCTGGTGCACCTACTCATGGCGGTGGCGGAGGCCCTCACCACCGCCACCGAGAGCCACCACCTGGCTCGAGTGATATTGATTCGGCTCAACGAGTTGGTGTCTCCCACCCACGGCACCAACATCGAAAGACTCGCGGCGCACTTTAGCAGTGCACTACAAAATCTGCTAGACGGCGCCGGTAGTGCGCACACCATAACCAGCAACACCCCCAACCCCACGGACACGCTCACCGCGTTCCACCTTCTCCAGGACATGTCCCCTTACGTCAAGTTCGCTCACTTCACCGCCAACCAGGCCATCTTAGAGGCCGTGGCCCACGAAAAACGGGTCCACATCGTCGACTTCGACGTCAGCGAAGGGGCCCAATGGGCCTCCCTAATGCAGTCCCTCTCGTCAAGAAGCACTGGCCCACCAGGCCCACACCTCCGCATCACGGCATTGTCCAGAGGCTCCGCCTCTGGACGGAGATCCATTGCCACCGTTCAGGAAACCGGACGGAGGCTAACGGCGTTCGCGGCTTCCGTGGGCCAACCGTTTTCTTTTCACCAGTGTCGGTTGGACTCTGGCGAAACGTTTCGACCTTCGTTACTGAAGCTGATTCGCGGCGAGGCCTTGGTGTTTAACTGCATGCTGCACTTGCCGCACCTGAGCTTCCGAGCCTCAGGTTCGGTTGCTTCGTTTTTGAAAGGAGCGAAGGAGTTGAACCCGAGGGTGCTGACAGTGGTAGATGAAGACGTGGCGCGCGGTGGAGATGCGGGCTTTGTGGGCCTGTTTATGGATTCGCTGCAGCACTACTCGGCGGTGTTTGATTCGCTGGAGGTTGGGTTTCCCATGCAGAGATGGGCCCGGGCTTTGGTGGAGCGCGTGTTTTTGGGCCCAAGAATAGCGAATTCTGTGGACCTTATGTACCGGAGTGGAGGAGAGGAGAGAGGGTCGTGGGAGGAGTGGTTGGGTGCGGCGGGGTTCAGGGGTGTTCCCATAAGCTTCGCTAATCATTGCCAAGCAAATCTGTTACTAGGACTGTTTAACGATGGGTATAGAGTGGAGGAGTTGGGGAACAATAAGTTGGTTTTGGGTTGGAAATCACGCCGTTTAATTTCAGCCTCCGTTTGGACTTCAAACTCTTGATTTGAGCCTCCGTTTGCTTTGTGTTGCGTGTCTTTTCCTCTCTCATCCTACGAATAAAAAGATTAAAAGGAGCTTTCTCTGTTCCGTGTCAAGCAGAGACTCCCTCCTTTCTTATGAAAGAATTCCTCTTGTTTTATTGGTTGACATGAAAATGATTGAAAGAGTTTCAATACAGTTTGTGGAAGTCATTTATAATTTTCTTGTATTTTTTTATTTTAATGAATTTATCTTTAAATTTATCACATACTTGTATTTTAATTATAATTATTAGACTTAAATGTGTTTTTAATTAATGTAAAATAATATCATTTTTATTATTATAAAAGGATTTTCTTTTAATCTCTCTAAAATTAAAATATTCTGATAAGATGTGATACTTTTTATAAATTGAACGAAGATCAAGTCAATTCCAAATAGTGTCTTCAAAGAATTAAAATTTGTAAAATATATCATATTTATCTATTTTAGAATTTTTCGATTTCAAATTTTGAAAGGATAAAAAGCAAATAATTTTTTATAAAAAATTAAACTAAAACTCATATTTTATAAAGGTTAAAAAAAATATTTCAAATTTTAAATGGATAGAGACTAAAATAAAAATTTGTAGGAATCAAAATCAAATCTTATTTATTTTATATTATCTTGAGAAATTGTATAAGCCTACTTATTATTAAATTATAGTTATATAATAATAATAATAATAATAATAATAATAATAATAATAATAATAATAATAATA